>Ga0302155_10000158_pt1 | contig 56299 bp, 48 predicted proteins | sample I_Bog_N3_1_FD_193508 | JGI IMG/M metagenome (GOLD analysis project Ga0302155, IMG submission 193508) | Peat permafrost microbial communities from Stordalen Mire near Abisko, Sweden - I_Bog_N3_1 | ecosystem: Environmental > Terrestrial > Soil > Wetlands > Peat | place: Sweden: Abisko, Stordalen... | reverse complement strand
CACCCATTTCCGGGTTGAAGCGCTTCACGGCCTTCATCAGGCCGACGTTGCCTTCCTGGATCAGGTCAGCCTGGGCCAGACCGTAGCCGGAATAGCTACGGGCGATATGGACGACAAAACGCAGGTGGGCGAGCACCATCTGCCGAGCCGCCCCAAGATCCTGCTCATAATAGAGACTCTCGGCCAGTTCACGCTCCTGCTCCGGCGTCAGCAACGGAATGCTGTTCACCGTGTTCACGTAGGCTTCCAGGTTCGCACCCGGGACCAACGCGTAGACAGGTTGCAAAGAAGTGGTCATACGAAAAAACCTCCGACTCACATAACTCGTGCAGTGATGCACTGCGAAAATTGACCAGGAACCGTAGGACAAGTTCCCTAAACCACCAATACGGTCAATACAAACGAAACCACATTAATCTGACATTAACTACTTCGGTGCCAGCTCACGTAAATGCCGTGCGACCGCAATCCAAGCACCGATATACCCCAAGAGCACCGCCCCAAGCAACAATGACAGACCATCGGCAACCGGCACGCCGGCCAGGGCGAAATCGCTGCCGTAGAGACCGGCCAGCCCGACCACCGCGTCATTCAGCCAGTTCAAGCCGTAAGCCAGCACGCCCCAGGACAAAAACCCGGCACCAAAGCCATAAAGCGCGCCCATGTAGAGAAAAGGCCTACGCACATAGCTATCAGTGCCGCCGACCAGTTTAATCACTTCGATCTCGGTGCGGCGGTTTTCAATATGAAGACGAATGGTATTGCCTATCACCAAAAGTAATGCAGACACCAACAGCACCGTCAGGCCGAAGACAAACCGGTCGCCCAGCTTGAGAATAGCCGCCAGGCGCTCGACCCAGACCAGGTCCAGCTGAGCCTGTTGCACCTTGGGCAACTCGGCCAGGCGCTGGCGCAGGGCCTCCAATGTCGCCTTGTCGACTTCGTTCGGCGTCACCAGCACCACCCCCGGCAAGGGGTTCTGCGGCAATTCCTTGAGGGCTTCGCCCAGGCCCGACTGCTGCTGGAACTCGTCCAGGGCCTTTTCCTTGCTGATGTACTCGGCATCCGCGACGCCGGGCATGGCCTTGATCTGTTCGCTGAGATTCTCGCCTTCGGTCGGGCTGGCATCCAGTTGCAGGTACAGGGAAATCTGCGCCGCGCGCTGCCAGGAGCCGCCGAGGCGCTCGACATTGTTCAGCAGCAGCGACAAGCCCATGGGCAGGCTCAGGGCCACGGCCATCACCAGGCAGGTAAAGAAGCTGCCGATCGGCTGCTTGCCCAGGCGGCGCAGGCTGTCCACCAGGCTGGCGCGATGGCTTTCGATCCAGGCGCGCAGCAGGGTACCGAAGTCCGGGCCGTCGTCTTCGTCGCGCTTTTTCTTCGGGGCCTGCGGGTCGGAGGCCTTCGGGGCCACCCGTTCGGCGACTTTGGGGCTGCGGGTCGCACTCATTCGCCTGCCTCCCCGTCGCCGATCAATCGGCCGCGTTGCAGGGTCAGCATGCGGTGACGCATGCGGGCGATCAGGGCCAGGTCGTGGCTGGCGATCAGCACGCTGGTGCCCAGGCGGTTGATGTCTTCGAACACCCCCATGATTTCCGCCGCCAGGCGCGGGTCGAGGTTACCGGTGGGTTCGTCCGCCAGCAGCAAGGCCGGGCGATGGACGATGGCGCGGGCAATGCCGACGCGCTGTTGCTGGCCGGTGGAGAGGTCGCCGGGGTAGAGGTCGGTCTTGTCCGACAGCGCCACGCGCTCCAGGGCCGAATCCACGCGTTTGACGATCTCGGCCTTGGACAGGCCGAGGATCTGCAACGGCAAGGCAACGTTGTTGAACACCGTGCGATCGAACAGCAACTGGTGGTTCTGGAACACCACGCCGATCTGCCGGCGCAGGAACGGAATCTGTGCGTTGCTGATCTGGCCCAGGTCCTGCCCGGCCAGCAGCAGCTTGCCGGTGGTCGGACGCTCCATCGCCAGCAGCAGGCGCAGCAGGGTACTTTTGCCCGCGCCGGAATGCCCGGTCACGAACAGGAATTCACCACGACGTACCCGAAAGCTCAGTTCATGCAAGCCGACATGACCGTTCGGATAGCGCTTACCGACCTGTTCGAAACGAATCATGAACGCTCCCGCTCAGCGAAAAGGGCCTGGACAAAGGGTTCGGCTTCAAAGGTCCGCAAATCGTCGATCCCTTCGCCGACGCCGATGTAACGAATCGGCAGGCCAAACTGCTTGGCCAGGGCAAAGATCACCCCGCCCTTGGCGGTCCCATCGAGCTTAGTCAATGCCAGGCCGGTCAGTTGGACCGTCTGGTTGAATTGTTTGGCCTGGTTGATGGCGTTCTGCCCAGTCCCGGCGTCGAGCACCAGCAGCACTTCGTGCGGCGCCTCCACGTCGAGCTTGGCGATCACCCGGCGAACCTTCTTCAATTCTTCCATCAGGTTGTCTTTGGTGTGCAGGCGACCGGCGGTGTCGGCGATCAGCACGTCGATACCGCGCGCCTTGGCCGCCTGTACCGCGTCAAAGATGACCGAAGCCGAGTCGGCACCGGTGTGCTGGGCGATGACCGGGATCTGGTTGCGCTCGCCCCACACCTGCAATTGCTCCACCGCCGCCGCGCGGAAGGTATCGCCCGCCGCCAGCATGACTTTCTTGCCGTCGAGCTGCAGTTTCTTCGCCAGCTTGCCGATGGTGGTGGTCTTGCCGGCGCCGTTGACGCCCACCACCAGGATCACGAACGGTTTGTGCTGCGAAGCGATCTTCAGCGGCTGTTCGACCGGCTTGAGCATCGCGGTCAGCTCGGCCTGCAACGAGGCGTAGAGCGCGTCGCTATCGGTCAACTGCTTGCGCGCGACCTTCTGGGTCAGGCTCTGGATGATCACCGAAGTGGCTTCGACACCCACGTCGGCGGTCAGCAGACGGGTTTCCAGCTCTTCGAGCAGGTCGTCGTCGATGGCTTTCTTGCCCAGGAACAGGCTGGCCATGCCTTCGCCAATACTGGCGCTGGTCTTGGACAGGCCCTGCTTGAGGCGGGTGAAGAAGCCGACCTTGGTTTCTTCGGAAACGGACTTGGCCGGTTCGGCGGCCACGGGCTCTGCCACCGCAACTGGAGCCGGCGCAACCACAGGTGCCACGACTGGCGCGGGTGCCGGGACTGGTGCAGGTGCAGAGACTGGAGCTGGAGCTGGAGCTTCGACAATCGGCGCAATGACCGGCGCTGGCACCGGCTCGGCGATGAACGGTTCAGGCGCGGCCACTTCAGCGACCGGCGCGATAGCCGTCAGCGGGATCGGCGGGGTGATATGCGGCGCCTGGACATCCTCGACCAGGGCCACCGGTTCCTCGGCCACGGGCAAGCTCAGCCAGGGCTCATGTACCGGAGCAGCCGGTGCGGTGGTGGCAGGCGCTTCGACCAACGGCACGCTGACCGGCAACGGCTCGGCAGCCACCGGCAACGCCTCGCTCACTGGCGCGGGCGTGGCCTCAGGGGTCGGTTGTGGCTGTTCGACGACGGCTTCCTGCGGTTTTTTACGCAGCCATCCGAACAGGCTTTTTTTCTCGCCAGCCGGGGCTGGGGTCTTCTTGTCGTCGTTGGAACCAAACATGGAGGACGGCTATCTCACGGTAGCGACGCGCCAAGGTGGCGCTTCGGCAAATAATATTCTGATGCGCAACAGACTGCCTTTTGACCAGATTGTTCGCGCGCAACGCAGTATCCTAGCACCTCCTCGCCCGCCGACGCTAAGATCACGCGGGCCGTACTACAGGTTTGAAAACGAATGAATGCTCTAGCCCGCCGTGCCGCTGGCCTGTTGCTCAGCACGCTTTGTCTACCCCTGGCCGCCTTGGCCGCCGACCCGCAACCGACCCACGAATTCACCCTCGACAACGGCCTGAAGGTCGTGGTCCGCGAGGATCACCGCGCGCCCGTGGTGGTCTCGCAGATCTGGTACAAGGTCGGCTCGAGCTACGAAACCCCTGGCCAGACCGGCCTGTCCCACGCCCTGGAACACATGATGTTCAAGGGCAGTTCCAAAGTCGGCCCGGGCGAAGCCTCGCTGATCCTGCGGGACCTCGGTGCCGAAGAAAACGCCTTCACCAGCGACGACTACACCGCTTATTACCAGGTCCTGGCCCGCGACCGCCTGAGCGTGGCCCTGGAGCTGGAAGCCGACCGCATGGCCAGCCTGCGCCTGCCGGCCGACGAGTTCAGCCGGGAAATCGAAGTCATCAAGGAAGAACGTCGCCTGCGCACCGACGACAAGCCCATGGGCAAGGCCTTCGAGCGCTTCAAGGCGATGGCCTACCCGGCCAGCGGCTACCACACGCCGACCATCGGCTGGATGGCTGACCTCGATCGTATGAAGATCGAAGAACTGCGCCACTGGTACCAGTCCTGGTATGTGCCGAACAACGCCACCCTGGTGGTGGTCGGCGACGTCACCCCGGATGAAGTCAAAACCCTGGCCCAACGCTATTTCGGCGCCATCCCCCGGCGGGACACGCCGCCGGCGAAGATCCCGCGGGAACTCGACGAGCCCGGCGAACGCCTGATCACCCTGCACGTGAAGACCCAGTTACCGAGCCTGATGTTCGGCTTCAACGTGCCGAGCTTCGCCACCGCCGAAGACAAGCGTTCGGTCACCGCCCTGCGCCTGATCGCCGCCCTGCTCGACGGCGGCTACAGTGCGCGCCTGCCGTCGCAACTGGAGCGCGGCGAAGAGCTGATCTCCGGCGGCTCGTCGAGCTACGACGCCTACACCCGTGGCGACAGCCTGTTCCTGCTGACGGCCACTCCCAACAGCCAGAAGAAAAAGACCCTGGCCGACACCGAGGCCGGCCTCTGGCGCCTGCTCGACCAGCTGAAAACCCAGGCACCGAGTGCCGAAGAGCTGGAACGCGTGCGCGCCCAGGTGATCGCCGGCCTGGTCTACGAACGTGACTCCATCACCAGCCAGGCCAGCGCCATCGGCATCCTGGAAACCGTCGGCCTGTCCTGGAAAATAATGGACAGCGAATTGTCCGACCTGCAAAGCGTCACGCCGCAGGATATCCAGAACGCCGCCCGTACCTATTTCACCCGCGAGCGCCTCAGCGTCGCCCATGTATTGCCCGAGGAGAGCGCCCAATGAGTCAGTCCAAGGGGCCACGTTTCGCCCTGCTCGCCCTGACCCTCGCCGTCGCGGCGGGCGGTATCGGCTTTTATCTGTTCGATTCGCGCAATTCCGAGGCCAGCCAGGCCCTGGACGAGGCCAAGTCCGCTCACAAGCTGCAATCCCTGGCCGAACTGGACGGCAAGGCGCCGGCGCACCGCACCCTGAACGTGCAGACCTGGAAAACCGCCGAAGGCAGCAAAGTGCTGTTCGTCGAAGCCCATGAACTGCCGATGTTCAACCTGAACCTGACCTTCGCCGCCGGCAGCAGCCAGGACGGCAACGCCGCGGGCCTGGCCGCGCTGACCAACGCCATGCTCAACGAAGGCGTGGCCGGCAAGGACGTCGGCGCCATCGCCCAGGGCTTCGAAGGCCTCGGGGCCGACTTCGGCAATGGTTCCTACAAGGACATGGCGATTGCTTCGCTACGCAGCCTCAGCGCCCCGGACAAACGCGAGCCGGCCCTGAAGCTGTTCGCCGAAGTGGTGGGCAAGCCGACCTTCCCTGCCGACTCCCTGGCACGGATCAAGAACCAGTTGCTGGCCGGTTTCGAATATCAGAAGCAGAACCCCGGCAAGCTGGCGAGCCTGGACCTGTCCAAGCGCCTGTATGGCGATCACCCCTACGCGCACCCGAGCGAAGGCACGGCCCAGAGCATTCCGCCGATTACCCTGGATCAGCTGCGCGCCTTCCATGCCAAGGCCTACGCGGCCGGCAACGTGGTGATCGCGCTGGTCGGCGACCTCTCGCGCAGCGAAGCCGAAGGCATCGCCAGCCAGGTCTCCGCCGCCCTGCCCAAGGGCCCGGCCTTGCCGAAGATCGCCCAGCCGGCTGAACCGAAAGCCAGCGTCGGGCATATCGAGTTCCCGTCCAAGCAGACCACCATCCTGATGGCCCAACAGGGCATCGACCGCACCGACCCGGACTACGCAGCCCTGTCCCTGGGCAACCAGATCCTCGGCGGCGGCGGTTTCGGTACCCGCCTGATGAGCGAAGTGCGGGAAAAACGCGGCCTGACCTATGGTGTCTATTCGGGCTTCTCGCCGATGCAGGTCCGGGGTCCGTTCCAGATCAACCTGCAAACCCGCGCCGAAATGAGCGAAGGCACGCTCAAACTGGTGGACGAGGTAGTCGCCGACTATCTGAAAAACGGCCCGACCCAGAAGGAAGTCGACGACGCCAAGCGCGAAATGGCCGGCAGCTTCCCGCTGTCCAATGCGAGCAACAGCAGCATCGTCGGCCAGTTGGGCCTGATGGGTTTCTATGACCTGCCGCTCGACTACCTGGAAAACTTCGTGCAGCAGACCCAGGCACTGACCGTCGAGCAGATCAAGTCGGCGATGAACAAACACCTGAGTGTCGACAAGATGATCGTCGTCACCGCAGGGCCCACGGTGCCGCAAAAGCCCCTGCCGCCACCGACTGACAAACCCGCCGAGCAGCCGCTCGGGGTTCCGGAGCATTAATGGCCAGCCCATCGCGTCCCAGCAAGAAACCCGCTCACCCGCATAACGGTGTGAATCAACTGCGTATCATCGGTGGCGAATGGCGCAGCCGACGCCTGAGCTTCCCGGATGTCCCGGGGCTGCGGCCGACCCCGGACCGGGTGCGTGAAACCCTGTTCAACTGGCTGGCGCCCTATGTCGCCGGGGCCAAGGTGCTCGATCCGTTCGCCGGCAGCGGCGCCTTGTTCCTCGAGGCGCTGTCCCGGGGCGCGGCCATGGGCCAGGCGCTGGATGCCAGCAACCTGGCCGTGGCCAATCTGCGCGAGCACCTGGGCACCCTGCGTTGCAGCGTTGGCCAGGTGCAGACCGCCGACGCCATGCGCTACCTGGAAACCCAGACGGCCACGGCCTTCGACCTGGTGTTCCTCGACCCACCGTTCAACCAGAACCTGCTGCCCGGCATCTGTGCCTTGCTGGAAGAACGCCAGTGGCTGGCCGACGACGCCTGGGTCTACACCGAAAGCGAAAACGCGCCCTCGGGCCTCGGCCTGCCGGGCAACTGGCGCCTGCACCGCGAGCAGAAGTCCGGCCGGGTCCACTACGCGCTGTGGCACCGCAGCGTAGCCAGCCAATAACCTGAGCGGCGGTTCGAGCCAAGCCTCGGGCCGCCCTCACTATCCCGCTACCGCCCGCTTATTCGTCATCCGGATCAAGGTGTTCCTTTGCAACTCAAAAGGCCCCTGAAGGATGAAACGCCCCGCCCCCCGGCGTGCACTCGGCTTGCTTTTCCTGCCAGTCATCGCCCTCGCCACACCCTCGCCCAGCACCCACGAACTGATGCTCGACAACGGTTTGAAAATCATCGTGCGCGAAGATCATCGAGCCCCCGTCGTGGCGGCCCAGCTCTGGTACAAAGTCGGCTCCAGCCACGAACCGCCGGGCGAATCAGGACTTTCCCATGCCCTGGAACACCTGTTGTTCCAGGGCAGCAGCAAAGTCTGCCCCGGCCAGGCGTTCCAGATCATGGAGCGCCTGGGCGCGCGGATCAACGCCTTCACCAACCATGACGCCACCACCTACGAATACCTGATGCCGCGCCATGCCCTGGGCGTCGCGCTGGAAATCATGGCCGACCAGATGGGCTCCGCCCAGCTTTCGCCCGCCGCCTTCAGGCGTGAAATCGAGGTGATCAAAAACGAGCGGATGCAGAACGTCGACGACACCCCCGAAACCCTGCTCGACGAGAAGCTGCGCACCATCGCCTTTACCACCAGCGGCTATCGCACCTCGACCATCGGCTGGCAACACGACCTGCAACGCCTGAACATCCAGCAACTGCAACGCTGGTACGCCACCTGGTACGCGCCGAACAACGCCACCCTGGTGGTGGTCGGCGATATCACCCCCGGGGAGGTCGAAGCCCTGGCCCGACGCCACTTCGCCGACCTGCCCAGCCGGACGCTGCCCGCAACCCGGCGCCCGCTGGAGCTGAACGAGCCGGGTGAGCGGCGGATCATGCTCCAGACCCGCAATGAGTTTCCCAGCCTGATCATGGCGTTCAACGTGCCCAGCCTGGTCACCGCCGCCAACCCGCATACCGCGCACACCTTGCGCCTGCTCAACGAGCTGCTCGGCGTCGGCTCCGGTTCGCGGCTTTTCAGAGAGTTGAAGTTCCACGAAGAGTTGGTCACCCGGGCTCGCTCCCGTTACGAGGCCTTCAACCGGGGAGACGCCTTGTTGAAGATTGTCGTCGACCTGGACACCCTGAAAAATCCCAGCCTGGACGACCTTCAGACACGTCTGTGGCAACTGCTCGACGAGCTCAAGCGCACGCCTGTCAGCGCGCAGGAGCTTGAGCGCGCGCGCACCCGGATGATGGCGCGACGCGTCTTTGCCCTCGACTCGCTGGAAAACCAGGCGCAGAAACTCGGCGGCCTGGAAAGCGTCGGCCTGTCATGGACCCTGGAAGAACAGGAAGAAGAGCAACTGAAGGCCGTCACGCCCCAGGACATTCAACACGCCGCGCAAACCTACTTCACCCACGAGCGACTCAGCGTTGCCCTGGCCAGCCCCGGGGAAACCCACCATGAATAAGACTCACCCGGTGTTATCGAACGCCCTGCTGGCACTGCTCGCCACCCTGGCCATCCCTGGACCAATGGCATCGGCCGGCGCCGAACGGTCGACCGTCAATCCCCTGCAATCCCTGAGCGAGGTCCAGCACCTGGCACCCACCCCCACTACCCGCGTTATCCGCGGCTGGAAAACCCTCAGCGGAACCAAGGTGCTCTTCGTTGAAACCCATGGCCTGCCGTTGCTCGATGTGGCCGTGAGCTTTGCCGCGGGCAGCCGTTACGACGGCGAGCAACCCGGCTTGGCGGCCATGGCCCTGAGCCTGCTCAACGAAGGGTCGGAGGGTAAGGATGTCGACACGATCCTGAGCGCATTCGACAGCCTGGGGGTAAAGATCGGCAATGGCATCGACCGCGACCATGGCTATTTCACCCTGCGCAGTCTCAGCGACGAAACCATCCGCACACCGGCCTTGCAGTTGTTGAGCGAAGTGTTGAGCAAGCCCAGCTTCACCCGCGATGCCATTCGCCGGGTAAAGAGCGAGATCCTCGACCGGCAGATGCGCCAGGATGCCGCCTTTGACACCTGGGTCAATCACCGTTTTCAACCACCGCTCTACCCACGACACCCGTATGCCCAGCCTCTCTACGGCACCCGGGAAAGTATTGGAAAAATCACGACCGATCAGCTGCGGGACTTTCACAACAAGGCTTACAGCGCGGGCAATGCCATTATCGTGCTGGTCGGCGATCTCTCGCTGGAGCAGGCACAGAGCATCAGCGTGAAGCTTTCCGATGCCTTGCCCAAAGGTCCGGCGTTGCCACCCACCGCCAACCCCCGACCTGAAGACAGCCTCGTCGGCACCACCCATATCGAACGGTCGAGCACCCTGGTTCATCTGGATTTCGCCCAGATCGCCGCGCCCCGGAATCATCCCGATTACGTCGCCCTCTACGTGGCCAGCCTGATCTTTGGTGGCGGTTTCGATAGCCGTCTGATGAAAGTCTTGCGCGAACAGCACGGCGTCACCTACTCGGCGGAGGCCCAACTCAAGAACTGGCAAGCCCGTGGCCCGTTCCATATCAACCTCTCGACTCCGCCCGAATACCGCGAGGCCGTTATCCGGCGGGTCAAACGGATGTTCGAACAGCTCCTGAAAGACGGCCCGACCGAGCAGGAACTGCAGAACATCAAACTGAGCCTGCGCGGTGACATGGCGCTCAATGGCGCCAGCAATGCGGATATCCTCCAGGCGCTACTGGTGATCGCGCGTCACGACCTGCCACTGAGCCTGACGGACTACGCCGAACAGGCCCAGCAACTGACCAGAGAAATGATCAAGGCCGCCTTGAACGCACATTTCGACGCCAACAGTTGGGTGGTGACCAGTACCGGCCCGAGCGTCGCCCAGCAAGCGTTGCCCGATCTCCAGGTGCAGGGCCCCACTTGCCTGCCTCACGCCCTGCCGCCCGGATAAAAAGCTGCGGCAATGGACAGGACTGTGGCAATTTAGATGCATCGCACACACAAGCGTGGCTGCCATGACGACTTGCTGATGTCAGCACCCGACCTGTCCATTCCCACTCCGAGACTCGCTGCGTTGCCGCCATTTTCCCAACCCACTCGACTACCGGGTTTCACCCCTGCCACAGGCCTGGGCAACCCGCACCTGCAAACCTTGTGGGGGCCGCTCTGGCGCAAGACCGTCCACCTCGACCGCCGGCGCGAACGCCTGTGGCTTGACGACGGCGACTTCCTCGACCTCGACTGGCACGGCCCGCACGCCGCCGAGACGCCGCTGGTGCTGGTGCTGCACGGGCTGACCGGCTCGTCGAACTCGCCTTATGTCGCCGGTTTGCAACAGGCGCTGGGCAACCAGGGCTGGGCCAGCGTGGCGTTGAACTGGCGGGGCTGCTCGGGGGAGCCCAATCTGCTGGCGCGCAGCTATCACTCCGGGGCCAGCGAAGACCTGGCGGCCACAATCGCCCACCTCAAGGCCCAGCGCCCGCTGGCGCCACTCTATGCCGTCGGCTACTCCCTGGGCGGTAACGTGCTGCTCAAGCATCTGGGAGAAAGTGGCCAGGACAGCGGCCTGCAAGGCGCCGTCGCGGTGTCGGTGCCGTTTCGCCTGGACCAGTGCGCCGACCGCATCGGCCAGGGCTTTTCACGAATCTACCAGGCGCACTTCATGCGCGAGATGCTGGTCTACATCAAGAACAAGCAGCGCCAGTTCCAGCACGACGGGCGGATCGAGGGCCTGGCAACCCTGAGCGACCTGGGGCCGCTGACGGGGATGCGCACCTTCTGGGATTTCGATGGCCGGGTCACCGCGCCGTTGCACGGTTTTGCCGATGCGCAGGATTATTATCGGCGCGCCTCCAGCCGCTATTTCCTCGGGGCGATTCGCACCCCGACGCTGATTATCCAGGCCAAGGACGACCCGTTCGTGTTTCCCCACAGCCTGCCCGAGCCTGGCGAACTGGCACCGGGCACCCAACTCGAACTGCAGGCCAAGGGCGGGCATGTGGGGTTCGTCGACGGCTCGCTGGGCAAACCGACTTACTACCTGGAGCGCCGCATTCCGCAATGGCTGGCCGCTAGGGGATGTTGAGCGGAATGTGCGGCGCCTGGCTATCGATCAGGCATATTCATGGTAGGTAATAGCGCCAAGCGGCGTGGCGATATCATTCAATAGGGGCACCATTACTTGCCCATCCGAATAGCCATCTGGCTGATCATCCGCCCAGGCAAAAACCTCGGCTTCGAGTTCGGCATCCACTTGCCAGTCTTCGAGCATTTCAATCTCACGCTCTTGCGAGGGCCCGTCGTCGGACCCCGAGACTACTGCCAATAGCTCGTAGTCCTCAGCCTCGTCCGCTTTCGGCTCGAGCTTATCGGCCATGTCTGCCAACTCTTTGAACTCGGGGCCTCGCAATGCCCATGTCTGCATGTCCAAAGCGACGCCTACGTCCAGATCCAGGTCCAGATCCATATCCCTGGCATAGATCCGATCCAACACCTCAGCCAGCGGCCCGTCCTCACCCATGAATGAAACCAATGCCCCGACAATCTCCTCCTCGGCGGCCTGTAGAAAGCCTTCGAAATCGCTCATCTCCCCGTCACGAACCAGGCGCAGGCCGAGCTCACGGATATTTAACGAGGTGCTGCCCGCGACCAGGCCAACCAGGTAGTCAATGCTCCCTGAAAACCGCGCCAATGGTTCATCGGCCAGTTGATCGAGTGCACCGGCATCAAACTGACGGAAGACAAGCTGCGCCTGAGTCGAAATATTCGAGGTGGGGTGCAGTGCCTCCTGAATCAGCTGAAGGGAGGCCTGATGCAGTTCGAGCGCCCGGGCCTCGAACGCCGTGCAGGTCTCGACACTGTTGCCCAGCAACACACTACGGCCCAGCGCAAGCATCTTCTGATGGGTATTGTTCGCCAGCGTTTCAAAGTGTTTGGCGAGAGGTTCCATCGGCCCGCTGTATCGTGGCTCGGCAGGGGTTCGCGCCCCCGCCAATTCGTCCATTTCCTCTACCGACCTCGGATCGGGTTGATTATTCAACACGGCCTGTCCCATAAAAATCTCCTGTATCCGTTCTATCAAAGAGGTTTCTACAGCGTGCATTTCTCCACGCTCGTGGGATTAAGCCGGTGATGGAATCCGGCGTGTAGGTAGATAAATCTCGGCCTCCCGAATAATCAGTCGCCCGTCGCCACCGCTCGCTGCGGATCGGTAATCCACTCGCTCCAGGAGCCGGCATACAAGGTCCCCAACGGATAGCCCGCCAGGCACAGGGCAAACAGGTTGTGACACGCCGTCACCCCGGAGCCGCAATACGCCACCAGTTCCCGCGGCGAGCGATCCCCCAGCTTGGCGGCGAAACGCTGCTTGAGCTGATCCGCCGGTAGAAAACGCCCATCCGCATCCAGGTTCTCGTTGAACGCCGCGCACTGTGCGCCCGGAATATGCCCGGCCACCGGATCGATTGGCTCCACTTCACCACGAAAACGCGGCAGGGCACGGGCGTCCAGCAGGGTCAGCGACGACTGTCCAAGGCGCTGCTGCAAGTCTTCGACGCTGATCTGCAGCGCAGCGTCCGGCGTCCCTTCGAAGGCTCCCCGGCCGGCGGTCGGAGGGTTCAGGCTCAGCGGCTGTCCGGCGGCATGCCAGGCTTTCAGGCCACCATCGAGCAGGAACACGCCGTCGCGCTTGCCCAGCCAGGCCAGCAGCCACCAGGCGCGGGCGGCGTACATGCCCGGGCCGTCGTCATAGAGCACGACCTCGCTGTCGGCACTGATACCCCAGGTCCGCAGGCGCTCGACCAGGGTCGCCGCGTCCGGGAGCGGATGGCGCCCGGTCAGGCCCTTGGTCACCGGGCCACTCAGGTCGCGCTCCAGATCGGCGTGGTGCGCGCCTTCGATATGCCCCTGGGCATAACTGCGCTGCCCGTAATCCGGGTCATCAAGGGCAAAACGGCAATCCAGGATCACCAACCCGGGCCGGGCCTGGCGTTCGGCCAGTTGCCGGGGGCTGATCAGTTGCGCAAGGGACATGGCGAACTCCTCATTGATGAAGTAAATAATCGACGGCCTGGCGACAGGCGCGGCCTAGCTTTCCGATGCCTGGTTGCCTTCATCCAGAGCCAGGGCCAACGGCACATAAAATTCATTGAGCAACTTGTCCACCGCCGCCCGCGACTGCGCGGTGACAAAACCCGACTCCAGCACCAGCACCTGATAGACCCCACGCTTGATCGACTCTTCGCTCAGGTGGTGGGCGTTCTCGCGGGTGGTACTCAGGAAGCGTACCCAGGAGGTCAGGATAATCCAGGCATTGAGGGTCAGGGACTCGGTCTGCACGGCATCCATGCCCAGGATCCCGGCCTCGACAAAACCCGTGTAGATCGCCTGCCCCTGGATCAGGCAGCGCTGGGAAAAACGTCGGTAACGGGCGGCCAGTTCGGCATCGCTTTCCAGCAGATGTTCGAGGTCGCGGTGCAGGAAGCGGTAACGCCACATCGCCGCGAGCAAGGCCTTGAGATAGAAACGCTTGTCGTCGATGGTCGCCGCGCGGCCCTGGGGCGGGCGCAGGAAGCTGTCGACCAGGGCTTCGTACTCGGCGAACAGCACGGCGATGATCGCCTGCTTGTTGGGGAAGTGGTAGTAGAGGTTACCCGGCGAAATATCCATGTGCGCCGCGATATGGTTGGTGCTGACACTGCGCTCGCCCTGCAGATTGAACAGATCCAGGCTGTTCTGGACGATGCGTTCGCTGGTTTTTATTCGAGGGGCCATGACTTCAGCTTTACTTCCAGAAGACGGTATCGGCCATCTTACGGCCTATCCGGTTACGGATAAATCGCCATGATTCTCAGCCGCTATCAGAATGCACAGGCACTGCCTGTTGACTTTCTGGAGTATTAGCTCTAAACATTTGTTTAAAAATAAAATCACATACTGGAGCGCGCCATGTCTGCCGAAATAGCCTATCTGCAGGAGTCTCAGCAGCAACTGGACCAACTCCAGCGCCAGTTTCAAGCGCAGCGCCAGGCTTACGCCGCGCACCCCATGCCCCCCGCCGAGCAACGTCGGCAATGGCTCGACAGCCTGCGCCAACTGCTCAGCGACGAACGCCAGGCGCTGATCGACGCCATCAGCCAGGACTTCGGCAACCGCAGCGCCGATGAAACCCTGCTCGGCGAACTCATGCCCAGCCTGCACGGCATCCAGCATGCCCGCCGCCACCTCAAGGGCTGGATGAAAGCGTCACGCCGTAAGGTGGGCCTGGCCTTCCAGCCGGCCTCGGCCAAAGTCGTCTACCAGCCACTGGGGGTGGTCGGCGTGATCGTGCCCTGGAACTACCCGCTGTTCCTCAGCGTCGGCCCGCTGGTGGGCGCGTTGGCGGCGGGTAATCGGGTGATGCTCAAGCTCAGCGAGTCGACCCCGGCCACCGGTCTTTTGCTCAAGGAACTGCTGGGCCGGGTGTTCCCGGAGGATCAGGTGTGTGTGGTGCTCGGCGAGGCCGAGATCGGCATGGCCTTTTCCAAGCTGCCGTTCGATCACCTGCTGTTCACCGGTGCCACCAGCATCGGCCGGCACGTGATGCGCGCGGCGGCGGAAAACCTGACCCCGGTGACCCTGGAACTGGGTGGCAAGTCGCCGGCCATCGTCTCCCAGGACGTGCCCCTCAAGGACGCCGCCGAACGCATCGCCTTCGGCAAGACCCTCAACGCCGGCCAGACCTGCGTGGCGCCGGACTACGTGCTGGTGCCGGAAGATCGGGTCGGGTCCTTCGTCGAAGCCTACCGCCAGGCGGTACGCAGCTTTTATCCGACGCTGGTCGACAACCCGGACTACACCAGCATCATCAACGACCGCCAACTGGCACGGCTCAACGGCTACCTGAGCGACGCCACCAGCAAGGGCGCGCTGCTGATTCCGCTGTTCGACCAGGGCCAGGGTCGGCGCATGGGCCACAGCCTGCTGCTGAACGTCAACGATGAGATGACGCTGATGCAGGACGAGATCTTCGGCCCGTTGCTGCCCATCGTGCCGTACAAGGGCCTGGATGAGGCCTTTGCCTACATCAACAGCCGGCCTCGCCCCCTGGCGCTCTACTACTTCGGCTACAACAGGAGCGAACAGCAACGGGTGCTCGATGAAACCCATTCCGGCGGTGTCTGCCTGAACGACACCCTGCTCCATGTGCCCCAGGAAGACCTGCCCTTCGGCGGCATCGGCCCCTCGGGGATGGGCCATTACCACGGCCACGAAGGTTTCCTGACCTTCAGCAAGGCCAAGGGCGTACTGACCAAGCAGCGCTTCAACGCGGCACGGCTGATCTATCCGCCTTACGGCAAATCGATCCAGAAACTGATCCAGAAACTCTTCGTTCGTTGATGTTCCACTGCCCAGGTGAATAACAAGAATGCCAAGCCTGTCTGAATCTCCCGTACTGAGCCGTCGCGGCGTCCTGAAAATCGGCCTCTGCGCCGGTGCCTTTCTCAGCAGCGCCGGGCTTGTCGCCAGCCTCAGCGGCTGCTCGGCCGGCCATCCGGCCAGTGGTTTTGCCGTGTTGCAGGCCAACGACCTGCCTTTTTTGCAGGCACTGATCCCGGTGATGCTCGAAGGCGCCGTCGCCGCCGAGAAAATGCCCGCCGCCATCGACCAGACCCTGGCGAGCCTGGACTACAGCCTCGACCACCTGTCGCCGGAAATGCTCAAGCTGACCCGGCAACTGTTCGACGTCCTCGGCATGGGCATCACCCGTGGACCGCTGACCGGCATCTGGGGCAGTTGGGAAAATGCCAGTGACACGCAGATCCACGGTTTTCTCGAACGCTGGGAAAACAGCTACCTGAGCCTGCTGCGCATGGGCCACGCATCGCTGCTGCAACTGGTGATGATGGCCTGGTACAACCGCGCCGAAGCCTGGGCGCACTGCGGTTATCCAGGCCCGCCGAAGGTCTGATCCTTGTAGATGCCCGGTTTCTGACAAAACAACAATAAAGAGGCTGCACATGCCCGTACCCGATCTGTTTCGCGAAGGCCTGGCCCGAGGCTGGAAAACCTATAACGGCGCCCGCCTGGAGCAGGACCTGACGCTGGAGGCCGATGTCGCCATCATCGGCAGCGGCGCGGGCGGCGGCACCACCGCCGAAATCCTCAGCGCCGCCGGCTACAAGGTCCTGCTGATCGAGGAAGGCCCGCTGAAAACCAGCAGCGACTTCAAGATGCTCGAAGACCAGGCCTACACCAGCCTCTACCAGGAAGGCATCGGCCGCATGAGCAAGGACGGCGCCATCACCATCCTCCAGGGCCGCGCGGTCGGCGGCACCACGCTGATCAACTGGACTTCGAGCTTTCGCACCCCGGACCAGACCCTCGAACACTGGGCCAGCGAGCACAACGTCAAGGGCCACAGCAGCGCCGAGATGGCGCCCTGGTTCGAGAAAATGGAACAACGCCTCGGCGTCGCCCCCTGGGTCATGCCGCCCAACGCCAACAACGATGTGATCCGCAATGGCTGCGAAGCCCTCGGCTACAGCTGGAAAGTCATCCCGCGCAACGTGCGCGGCTGCTGGAACCTGGGCTACTGCGGCATGGGCTGCCCGACCAACGCCAAGCAGTCGATGCTGGTCACCACCATTCCGGCGACCCTGGAGAAAGGCGGCGAGTTGCTCTATCTGGCGCGGGCCGAACGCTTGCAGATCGAAGGCGACCAGGTCACCGGCCTGCTCTGCGTGGCAATGGACGAGCGTTGCGTGGCCCCCAATGGCCGGACAATCAAGGTCAAGGCCCGGCATTACGTGCTGGCGGGCGGCGGTATCAACAGCCCGGGACTGCTGCTGCGCTCCAAGGCACCGGACCCCAGCGGCCAACTGGGCAAACGGACCTTCCTGCACCTGGTGAATTTCTCCGCCGGGCAATTTTCCGAGGTCATCAATCCGTTTTACGGCGCGCCCCAGTCGATCTATTCCGATCATTTCCAGTGGAATGCCGGCGTCACCGGGCCGATGTCCTACAAACTCGAAGTGCCGCCCCTGCAACCGGCGCTGGCCAGCACCCTGCTGGGCGGCTTCGGCACGCAAAACGCCTTGCGCATGGAACAACTGCCGCACACCCACATGATGCTGGCGCTGATGCGCGACGGCTTCCACCCGGACAGCCCCGGCGGCAGCGTGGAACTGCGCGGCGACGGCACGCCGGTGCTCGACTATCAGGTATCGGCCTATGCCTGGGACGGCCTGCGCCGGGCTTATCACACCATGGCCGAGATCCAGTTCGCGGCGGGCGCCAAGTCGGTGCTGCCGTTGCACGCCGATGCCGACTACGTGAACACCCTGGCCAAGGCCCGCGAACTGATCGACGAACTGAGCCTGGAGCTGTACCGCACGCGGCTCGGCAGCGCCCACGTCATGGGCGGTTGCGCCATGGGCGAAGAGGCGAAAAGTGCGGTCACCGACAGCCTCGGTCGCCACCATCAGTTGCGCAATCTGTCGGTTCACGACGGCTCGCTGTTCCCCACCAGCATAGGCGCCAACCCACAGCTTTCGGTCTACGGTCTGACAGCACAGCTGGCGACTGCCCTCGCGGAGCGCTTGAAAAACCCGTGAAAAAGAGGACTATTCGCCGCGTCTATAGTGCTTTCTTCCCGGTATCCTGACTTGGCCGACCGGAAAGGCTGCGATACCATCCGACTCCCCTAAACGGATACCCGCCAGGACGACGCGATGAACCGAGTGTTGTACCCAGGTACCTTCGACCCGATAACCAAGGGTCATGGCGACTTGGTCGAGCGCGCCGCGCGCCTGTTCGACCACGTGATCATCGCCGTGGCTGCCAGCCCGAAGAAAAACCCGCTGTTCCCCCTGGAGCAACGTGTGGAGTTGGCCCGCGAGGTCACCCAGCACCTGCCCAACGTGGAAGTGGTGGGTTTTTCCACCCTGTTGGCGCATTTCGCCAAGGAACAGAACGCCAACGTCTTCCTGCGCGGCCTGCGTGCCGTGTCGGACTTCGAATACGAATTCCAGCTGGCGAACATGAACCGTCAGTTGGCCCCGGACGTCGAAAGCCTGTTCCTCACGCCGTCGGAGCGTTATTCGTTCATTTCGTCGACGTTGGTCCGGGAAATCGCGGCCCTGGGCGGCGATATCACCAAGTTCGTCCACCCGGCGGTGGCCGACGCGCTGACCCTGCGCTTCAAGAAATAACGCCGGCGCAGGCACTCTCGAGGCTGGCTATTACGGCCGCCTCGACGGGTGCGCGTGCACTGCGCGCGCCAATGCGGCACAATTGACGCATTAGTTTTCATGTCGCCCGGGCCTGCCGTCCGGGCCGGAGTGCCCATGTCCCTGATCATCACCGACGATTGCATCAACTGCGACGTCTGCGAACCCGAGTGCCCGAACGCCGCCATTTCCCAGGGCGAAGAGATCTACGTGATCGACCCGAACCTGTGCACCCAGTGCATCGGCCACTACGACGAGCCGCAATGCCAGCAGGTCTGCCCGGTGGACTGCATCCCACTGGATGAAGCCCATCCGGAAACCGAAGACGAGTTGATGGCCAAGTACCGGAAGATCACCGGCAAGGCTTGAGCGTTGTAGCGAATCCGAGGCCCTTTTCGCGGGCAAGCTCCGCTCCCACAATATTTGAGCCAAGCCTGAATAGTGTGTGCGACACAAAACCTGTGGGAGCGGAGCTTGCCCGCGAAAGGGCCATCACGGGCACCGCTGCTGCTTACTGATCGCCGTCAAACCCTTCCGCCGTGCACCCCAGGCAACGGGCAAAGGCCGCTTTCCCAGGGGTCAGCACCAGTGACTTGCCTGCGTTACCCATGCCCTTGACGCCACCGAAAGCGGTAAACGGCAACGACACCACGAACACCGCCGTGCCGATCAGGGTCGCGCCCACCAGCAGGGGGCGGGCGATGATCAGGTCGGCGATCATCGCGTAGGCCGGTGGATTCTGGATCGTGTAGGTCGGGTCGCCGCTGCTGCCATCGTCCGCCAGCACCGGCAACGCCTGCAGACCAAAACTCAGGGCCACAACCAGGGCCAGGGTGCGAAACGGGTTCATGGCACTATCCTTCAACAAAGCAATGGATGGCAAAGTCTTAACTATAACAGCGTCCGCACGCTTGTCAGGTCAGCTCTGGCAACGTGGACAATACACGCTGGCCCGCTGTCCCAGACGAATCTCGCGCAAGACAGTGCCACAGACCTTGCAGTGCTCGCCACCACGCCCGTAGACGAACAGTTCCTGCTGGAAATAGCCGGGCTGGCCGTCGCCGCCGATAAAGTCGCGCAAGGTGGTGCCGCCACGCTCGATGGCGGCCGCCAGGATGCGCTTGATCTCGATCGCCAGCGCCAGGTAGCGCCCCCGCGAAATGCTCCCGGCCTCGCGGCGCGGGTCGATACCGGCGGCGAACAACGCCTCGGTCGCGTAGATATTGCCGACCCCCACCACCACCGCGTTATCCATGATGAACGGTTTCACCGCCATGGAGCGCTTGCGCGACAGCTGAAACAGCCGCTCACCATCGAACAGCTCGGTCAGCGGCTCCGGCCCCAGGCGCGCGAGCAATTCGTGATTGAGCGGGTCCAGGCTCCAGAGCATCGCGCCGAAGCGCCGTGGATCGGTGTAGCGCAGGGCCAGCCCCGACTCCAGCTCGATATCCACATGCTCATGCTTGGCCGCCGGTAAACCGGCTTCCACCAGGCGCAGGTTGCCCGACATGCCCAGGTGACTGATCAGGGTCCCGACCTCGGCGTTGATCAACAGGTACTTGGCCCGCCGCTCCACCAGCACGATGCGCTGCCCGGACAGGCGCACATCGAGGTCTTCCGGGATCGGCCAGCGCAACCGACGGTCGCGCACGATCACACGGCTGACCCGCTGGCCTTCCAGATGGGGCGCGATACCGCGCCGGGTGGTTTCGACTTCAGGTAATTCAGGCATGACGGCCCCAGGTCAGACGATTACGGGCTCGGCGACGCTGCTCGAACGCTTAGTGCGCACCGAGCTCGCGGATGTTCTCTCTGAGGTTTTCGAAGTCATAGTCGGACAGGCCGACATAATCGAGCACCAGATGGCCGATGGCGTTCCATTCGTGGTCTTCGGCTTCGTTGCCCAGCACCCGATGGGACGCACAGATATGTTCGGCCATTTTCAGGATCGCCAGCAGGTTTTTCAACTGGCTGTTGCGGGTCGACTCGTCGCTGAAGATCGCCAGGGCGTTGTGGTGATTGGCGATGGCGTTGGTCACATGTTCCGGCAGGCGCCAGGATTTGGCCGTGTAGTAGCCGACCACCGCATGGTTGGTGTTCAGCTCGGCATTTTCCGTGTCCACCACGCGCTGCTCCGGGCCGGCATTGGCGTAGGCCCGCTCCAGCACCGCCATATAGTTGGGGAAACGCTTGATCATCAGCGGAATGCCGCAATCGTGGAACAGCCCCAGGGCATAGGACTCATCGACCGCCTGGCCGCCGGTACGCTTGGCCAGGGTCAGGCTGGTCATGGCCACATCCTGGGCGGTGTCCCAGAAGCGATTGAGGGTGACGATGGTTTCATCGGCCATCTCGCCCTTGATCGACTGCGCGTTGATCAGGTTGATGATCGAACGGCTGCCCAGCAGGTTCACCGCGCGCTGGATCGAGGCGATCTTGTTCGACAGGCCGTAGTAAGGCGAATTGACGATTTTCAGCAACGCGCCGGAGAGGCCGGGGTCCTGGCTGATCAAGCGGGCAATCACCTCCAGATCCGGGTCAGGCATGTACTGCTCCATCTGCAAATCCACCATGATTTGCGGTTGGGGAGGCACGCTAATGCCTTGCAGGGCCTGCTGGATCTGTTCAGGTGAAAGTTCTTGGGACATGGGTACACACTCCGGGCGAGTGAGGGATTCTAGCGGAAAACTTGTACGCCATGGGCCGAGTGTACAATCACTTACATGAAACATCGCACGCCGGGGACGTCGAACTCCCGCTATAATTCCGCTCTTTTTTCCCCGGAGCGACGTCATGTCCCTGCCTAGCCTACGCCTCAAAGCCAACGCCGACCGACGCCTGCGCAACGGTCACCTGTGGGTCTACAGCAACGAAATCGACGTGGCGGCCACTCCACTGCATGGCTTCAAGGCTGGCGACCAGGCCATCCTGGAAGCCGCCGGCGGCAAGCCGCTGGGCATCGTCGCCATGAGCCCGAACAACCTGATCTGCGCCCGCCTGCTGTCGCGCGACATCAAGTTGCCGCTGGACAAATCGCTGCTGGTGCACCGTCTCAACGTGGCCTTGTCGCTGCGCGAGCGGCTGTTCGACAAGCCGTTCTATCGCCTGGTCTACGGCGATTCCGACCTGCTGCCGGGTCTGGTGGTGGATCGTTTCGGCGATATCCTGGTGGTCCAGCTCGCCTCGGCGGCCATGGAACAGCACAAGGATGAGGTGATTGCGGCGCTGGTCCAGGTCCTGAAACCGAGCGGCATCCTGTTCAAGAACGACTCCGCGGCCCGCGACGCCGAAGGCCTGGAGCGTTATGTCGAAACCGTGTTCGGCCTGGTGCCGGAGTGGGTCGCCCTGGAAGAGAACGGCGTGAAGTTCGAAGCGCCGGTGATGGAAGGCCAGAAGACCGGCTGGTTCTACGACCACCGCATGAACCGTGCGCGCCTGGCGCCGTATGCCAAGGGCAAGCGGGTGCTGGACCTGTTCAGCTATATCGGCGGCTGGGGCGTGCAGGCGGCTGCGTTCGGCGCCAGCGAAGTGTTCTGCGTCGATGCCTCGTCCTTTGCCCTCGACGGTGTCGAGCGTAACGCGGCGTTGAACGGTTTTGCCGAGAAGATGACCTGCATCGAAGGTGATGTGTTCGAAGCCCTGAAGGAACTGAAGGCCTCCGAAGAGCGTTTCGACGTGATCGTGGCCGACCCACCCGCCTTCATCAAACGCAAGAAAGACCTGAAGAACGGCGAAGGCGCCTATCGCCGCCTGAACGAGCAGGCCATGCGCCTGCTGAGCAAGGACGGCATCCTGGTCAGCGCCTCGTGCTCGATGCATTTGCCGGAAGATGACCTGCAGAACATCCTGCTGACCAGCGCCCGTCACCTGGACCGCAATATCCAGCTGCTGGAACGCGGCGGCCAGGGCCCGGACCATCCGGTACACCCGGCGATTCCGGAAACCCGTTATATCAAGAGCATTACTTGCCGCTTGCTGCCTAACAGCTAAGTGATAACCCGCACCGCCTTGGCTCAAGGCGGTGCGGGCGCCCTGACTGACACTTTGAAGTTCCAAAGATACTGTGTAGTCCCTATCGGATAACAGCTCCGACTATTCCCACACCCCCAATAAATGGAAGTGACCGACAACCACATCGGACATGACCTACGCAAACGCTATTGCCAACCTGTTCCATCAGCCTATTATCAATCTGCCATCTCAATAACGAGGTGATAAACATCAACAACAGACAGGTAATATGAACATGGAAAAAGTCAATCTTGAGCACAAAACTTCCGTTGGGTTCCACGTGATGCTCGGAACCTCAAAATAACCCTGAGAAAGGTTGGGCCGACGCCCGTTCTCGGCCCAGCCTCAAATAAAGGGGGTCTATTTCATGTATATCAATCCGAGCCTGCTCGTTTTAATAAAGCCTCCTGCCCTGGTGATCTGGAACTATCAGTCACACGAGCAGTACTCAATAGACAAACATCATTCAAGCCGACTGATCGAGCTTATCGAGGCTCCCGCCCGCTTCGATCCGACACACCCGATTGATTCGACGCTCCTGGCCACCGGCATTCTCAGTGAAACGCCCTTTGCCGCCAACGACTGGGGCTGGGATGACCTGTCGCGGATTTTCCATATCGGTACCAAGGATCTGCTGCCAGGCGCCCGCCTGCAAAACGTCGAGGAATGGGCTAGGCACTATCTGTCCGAGTGCCAGGAGGTCATGGGCCGTCCAGCGCCAGAACCGCATCGATATGCCAGTGCATTACCCCAGGATATGATTTATCTGCCGACGCCTTGCGTCGATAAAACCACCGACTTCAAAAACGTATTGCTGGAACGAAAAACCTGTCGTGACTTTTTCAAACAGAGTGTTTCGCTTCATACGCTCAGCCACCTTCTCTATCTGTCACTGGGCTATTTGAAAGAGCGCGAAGGCGACTGCCACGCCTCGATACCCCAGGCGTTCAAAGCCCGTCGCAGCAGCCCATCGGGTGGGGGACTGAACAGTACCGAAGGTTACTTGTATGCCTACAATATAAAGGGGCTTGGCCCCGGCTTTTATTATTATCACCCCGACAAACATGCCCTGACGCTGATAAAGCGTATCAGCGCGCCGTTGGCGACGTTCGTACAAGGTCAACACTTCATCAATAACTTGCCTCTGGGTCTGTTTATCACTTCTCGATTCGACAAGATGTGGTGGAAGTATCCACACTCCCAGGGTTACCGGGTTTCACTGCTCGAAGCCGGGCATATTTCACAAACCCTGCAACTGACCGCCACGGCCTTGGGCATGAAGACCTGGGTGACGGCCGCCTTGAGCGAAGAAAAAATCGAACAGGCCCTCGGGCTGAATAACCTTTGTGAACAACCGCTGCTTTTTGTCGGGGCCGGTTACAGCAACGGGGAGGCTCTGTGCGCTGAACTCAAACACCTGCTCGCCGCGGAAAGTCACTGATGCAAGGTCCCTCCCCCGCCTTGGGTACCGCTGGCTATAAATACTCCTGCCTGCTGCTGCTCAGCTGTATATCGCTGATCAGCTTTTTCCCGCTCAATGTCCTGCTGCCAGCCTTTCCTGCCCTGGCCGAGCAATTCAATACCTCGACGACCGACATCGCCTTGGCGATCAGCCTGTTTACGCTAGTGTTCGCCTTCTCACAGTTTGTCGCCGGGCCGCTCTCCGATAAATTCGGCCGCAAGGAGATCCTGCTAGGCTGCCTGGCGATTTCCTGCCTGGGCTCCCTAGGCTGCACTCTGGCCCAGGACTACACGGCCTTTCTGTTTTTTCGCGGTGTCCAGGCACTGGGCTGTGGTTTTTTTGTGCTGGGCCTGGCCCTGGTCGAAGACCTGTTCAACCCGGCGGACCGCGCGCCCATCCGCATTTACTACATGAGTTTCAGCGGCCTGTTCGTGGCCCTGTCGCCCCTGCTGGGCTCCTGGCTACAGACGTCCTTTGGCTGGAAAAGCAGCTTCTACGCCTTTTCCTTTATCGCAGCGGGTATTTTCCTGCATGCGCTCTGGGTTCTCCCCGCAAGATCCGCACAGCCGTCCCGAGGAAACCCATCGATACGCCAGTCCATAAAAACCGTCCTGAGCCACGCCGACTTCCGCCGTTACTGGCAGATAGCAGCGCTGGTGTTTTCCGCCTACTTCGCGCTGATCAGTGTATCGCCGCTGATTTTCATGGATGACCTGAAACTCTCCGAAGTCCAATACACCCTCGTCCTGTTTATCTATGGCCTGGCCTATCTGTGCGGCGGCCTGCTCGCCTCCACACTGCAAAAACGCCTGGGTGTTCGAGCGCAGATCGATACGGGCCTGATCCTGTTGGGCGTCTCCGGCCTGCTTCTGCTACTGATCATGCAACTGCAAATTGTCTCGACCGCGACCCTGCTCCTGCCCATGTGCCTCAGTGCCATTGCCGTTACCGTCACCCGCCCTGCGGCCATCTCGGCGGCGATGTTGCTGTTCTCCGCCAACGCCGGCACGGCGGCCTCGACGGGCAACAGCCTGATGTTCATCGCAGCCGCCACGACCAGTGCTGTCGTGGCCAAGGCAGGCGTCGACTTGCTGCCGGCCATCGCAGCGGTTTTCATTATTTTCAGCGTCTTCGGCCTGCTGAGCAGCGCCCGGCTCAATCGCTGAATCGCCAAACGCAGCCCGGAAACACAAGTGCCCCCTCGAATCCAGAGCGCCTGGCTGAACCCAAGCTTCACACCCTTGAGCGCCCGCCCCATTCCTTCCCGCCGCCAGCGGTGTAGAATCGCGCTATTCATCGCCAGTCATCCCCCGGCGGGTTTATGAGCTCAGGCCCAGGCGCGCGGCGATCCCGCGAGGCCAACGGCAGCTTTCGGGCACCCGGCTATTTTCGGTGTGCACCAGAGGCCCATAGAAGCTCACTTCCCTTTGTGTACCTGATTAGCCGCCCGGAGTGCTCCATGCCTGATTACCGCTCGAAAACATCCACCCACGGCCGCAACATGGCCGGTGCCCGCGCCCTGTGGCGTGCCACGGGGATGAAAGACGCCGATTTCAAGAAACCGATCATCGCCGTCGCCAACTCCTTCACCCAGTTCGTTCCCGGCCATGTCCACCTCAAGGACATGGGCCAACTGGTCGCCCGCGAGATCGAACGTGCCGGCGGCGTGGCCAAGGAATTCAACACCATCGCCGTGGATGACGGCATCGCCATGGGCCACGACGGCATGCTCTATTCGCTGCCGAGCCGCGAGATCATCGCCGACTCCGTCGAATACATGGTCAACGCCCACTGCGCCGACGCCATCGTCTGCATCTCCAACTGCGACAAGATCACCCCCGGCATGCTGATGGCCGCCCTGCGCCTGAACATCCCGGTGATCTTCGTTTCCGGCGGCCCGATGGAAGCCGGCAAGACCAAACTGGCCGCCCACGGCCTCGACCTGGTGGACGCCATGGTCATCGCCGCCGACTCCAGCGCCTCTGACGAGAAGGTTGCCGAGTACGAGCGCAGCGCTTGCCCGACGTGCGGTTCGTGCTCCGGCATGTTCACCGCCAACTCGATGAACTGCCTCACCGAAGCCCTGGGCCTGGCCCTGCCGGGCAACGGTTCGGCCTTGGCGACCCACTCCGACCGCGAGCAACTGTTCCTCCAGGCCGGCCGGACCATCGTCGAGCTGTGCCAGCGTTACTACGGCGACAACGATGACTCGGTGCTGCCGCGCAATATTGCCAATATCAAGGCGTTCGAAAACGCCATGACCCTGGACATCGCCATGGGCGGTTCCACCAACACCATCCTGCACCTGCTGGCTGCCGCCCAGGAAGCCGAGATCGATTTCGACCTGCACGACATCGACCGCCTGTCCCGTCACGTGCCGCAGCTGTGCAAGGTCGCGCCGAACATCCAGAAGTACCATATGGAAGACGTGCACCGCGCCGGCGGGATCTTCAGCATCCTCGGCGAACTGGCCCGTGGCGGCCTGCTGCACACCGACCTGCCGACCGTGCACAGCAAGACCCTGGCCGAGGGCATCGCCAAGTGGGACATCACCCAGACCAGCGATGAAGCGGTGCACACCTTCTTCAAGGCCGGTCCCGCCGGTATCCCGACCCAGACCGCGTTCAGCCAGTCGACCCGTTGGGAATCCCTCGACGACGACCGTGAAAACGGCTGCATCCGCAGTGTCGAGCACGCCTATTCGAAAGAAGGCGGCCTGGCCGTGCTCTACGGCAATATCGCCCTGGACGGCTGTGTGGTGAAAACCGCCGGCGTCGACGAGTCGATCCACGTGTTCGAAGGCAACGCGAAGATCTTCGAAAGCCAGGACAGCGCCGTGCGCGGCATCCTCGCCGACGAAGTGCAGGCCGGCGACATCGTGATCATCCGTTACGAAGGCCCGAAAGGCGGTCCGGGCATGCAGGAAATGCTCTACCCGACGTCCTACCTGAAGTCCAAGGGCCTGGGCAAAGCCTGCGCCCTGCTGACCGACGGGCGTTTCTCCGGCGGCACCTCGGGCCTGTCCATCGGCCATGCTTCCCCGGAAGCAGCCGCGGGTGGCGCGATTGGTTTGGTCCAGGACGGCGACAAGGTGCTGATCGACATTCCGAATCGCTCGATCAACCTGTTGGTCAGTGATGAAGTGCTGGCGGCACGTCGCGCCGAACAGGACAAGAAAGGCTGGAAGCCGGTGGAAGTGCGTCCACGCAAGGTGACCACGGCCTTGAAGGCCTATGCCCTGCTGGCCACCAGCGCAGACAAGGGCGCGGTGCGCAACAAGGCGATGCTCGACGGTCTCTAAGACATATATGTGTCAAAAAAACCGGCGCCCAGGCGCCGGTTCTTTTTGAAAGCATGTTTCTGGAGCGTCGATGAGTTCATTACATGGCATCAAAACGCATGATATGCACGTTGTTTGTGCTCCCCGTATAGAGATCCATCACCTGCTTATTATTAAAGTACCCCGCTAACATTCTATTCATTCCATCGACGCCACTAAACTCGGCCGCGCCCGCATTACAATCAAAGAAAACCGTCGAACCTGAGCGGCTACAAACAGCTGTCACATAATGACCGGGAATGCCTATCAAGTAATACCCCGGCTCAGACATGACAATTCTCGATATCCGTTCCTGGCAGGGCCATGTCAAGACAGGATACATTTTCACAAATTTCAAGCCAACGACAGGTCCCAAGCGGGTACAGTTAATAGCCAATGCCTGAGCACTTGCCTGGCTAGCCGTCTGACCAACACCATCGACATGAACCTCCCCCAATCCGTTTTGAATCTTGAGCCCAAACTCCAATAAAGCGGACCAACTATATGATTTTGCATCCGTCAAGCTGCGCAGTCCATGCTTGGCATAGAGCCCCAAAAAAATCATGCTTATCCCGCCACAAATGCCTTGGCGGATAATTGAGCTTTGCTCGGCCTTGATCAGTTTCCCTTGACTGAATTTTTCTTTTTTAATGGCACCTGCAGACTTGGCCGCACACAAGAACACATTTGAAACACCCACAGCTTATCGCCTCCCAGCTCAACTCAGTTCATTTAAAACTGAACAGCATCCCTATAAAATCAAAAGCGTTATAGACGCAACGACCCTGGGCCCGCTCCGTACACAACACGGTCTAAAGCTCGAAATAAATACTATTTAGTCCTCACCCGAACTTCAAGCCTTCCGTCAGCCACCCCAAAAGAAAAGCAATACTTAATATTTATAAGATAAGTCCGATTGTGAAACTTCTTAAGTTTCAACTTATTAGTATCAAACAGCAACAGCCCTGGCAAATGTCCATGACAGTCTTCATCCATGCTTCCCCGTGTTCCGGTCACGTCACCACGCCCAAGCGCCAGCGGCTTATTCCAAAAACGATGGCAGCCATTCCATATCGATATTAAATCCATATTTATCAAGCTGTTAGGCTTACCGGTTCGCAATTGCCGACTAGGGTAATTGGCACCTATCGTTTTCCGGAGCTTCAATGAATCTGCCGCTGATTCTCAACCTGCTGGTGTTCCTCGCCCTGCTGCTGGGCCTGGCCCAAACCCGTCGCACCACCTTCAGCCTGGCGAAAAAAGTGCTGCTCGCCCTGGTCCTCGGGGTGCTCTTCGGGGTTGCCCTGCACAGCATCTATGGTGCCGGCAATCCGGTGCTCAAAGCCTCCATTGGCTGGTTCGACCTGGTCGGCAATGGCTACGTGCAATTGCTGCAGATGATCGTGATCCCGCTGGTGTTCGCCTCGATCCTCAGCGCCGTGGCCCGCCTGCACAACGCCACGTCCCTGGGCAAGATCAGCTTTCTGACCATCGGCACGCTGCTGTTCACCACGGCCATTGCCGCGCTGATCGGTATCGGCCTGACCAACCTGTTCGGCCTCACCGCCGAAGGCCTGGTGGCCGGCACCCAGGAATTGGCCCGTCTGCAAGTGATCCAGAGCGATTACGCGGGCAAGGTCGCCGACCTCAATGTGCCGCAGTTGCTGCTTTCGTTCATTCCGCAGAATCCCTTCGCCGACCTCGCTCGGGCCAAGCCGACCTCGATCATCAGCGTAGTGATCTTTGCCGCCTTCATGGGCGTGGCCGCGCTGCAACTGCTCAAGGATGATGCCGAGAAGGGCCGGAAGGTGGTGAATGCCATCGACACCCTGCAAGCCTGGGTCACGCGCCTGGTGCGCCTGGTGATGAAGCTCACGCCCTACGGCGTGCTGGCGCTGATGACCAAGGTAGTTGCCGGTTCCAACCTGCAGGACATCATCAAGCTCGGCAGTTTCGTGGTGGTGTCATATATCGGCCTGGCCTTGATGTTCGGGGTTCACGGGCTGCTGGTGTCCCTGGCCGGGATCAACCCGCTGCGCTTCTTCCGCAAGATCTGGCCGGTGCTGACCTTTGCCTTCACCAGCCGCTCCAGCGCGGCGAGCATTCCGCTGAGCATTGAGGCCCAGACCCGGCGCTTGGGGATTCCACAGTCGATTGCCAGCTTTGCCGCCTCGTTCGGCGCGACCATCGGCCAGAACGGTTGTGCCGGGCTGTATCCGGCGATGCTGGCGGTGATGGTGGCGCCGACGGTGGGGATCAACCCGCTGGACCCGCTGTGGATCGCGACGTTGGTGGCCATTGTGACCTTGAGTTCGGCCGGGGTGGCCGGGGTCGGTGGCGGGGCGACGTTCGCCGCGCTGATCGTGCTGCCGGCGATGGGCTTGCCGGTGTCACTGGTGGCGTTGCTGATTTCCGTGGAGCCGCTGATCGACATGGGCCGCACGGCGTTGAACGTGAGCGGCTCGATCACCGCCGGGGCGATCACCAGCCAGGTCATGCAGCAGACCGACAAGGCCTTGCTGGAGGCTGAAGAGCATGGGGAATTGGCGCAGGCTTGAGTCCTGCCGCGCCTGATAGATCGCCTTCGCGGGCAAGCCCTGCTCCTGCAGTTTTTTGTCGTACGCAAAATTTGTGTCCGACACACTCATGTAGGAGCAGGGCTTGCCCGCGAAGCTCTTAGCGCTTCTCCCAGACTTCGAAACTGAACGCCGGTTTGCCATCCGTCGCCGGGTGCGGTTCATCCGAGACCAACTGCCACTGGCTCTCATCGATCTGCGGAAACCAGGCATCCCCCTCCGGGCTCAGCGCTACGCGGGTCAAGTACAACCGGTCCGCCTGCTCCAACCCCTGGGTGTACAGCTGCGCCCCGCCGATCAGCATCAGCTCGCTCGCGCCCTGCTCCAACGCCCACGCCTCAGCGCGCACCAGCGCCGCCGCAAGCGACGGAAAAACCTCCGCGCCCTCCAGCTGCAAACCGGCCTGGCGACTGACCACCAGGTTCAACCGGCCCGGCAATGGCCGGCCCAGCGAGTCCCAGGTCTTGCGCCCCATGATGATCGGCTTGCCGAGGGTCGTGGCCTTGAAGTATTTGAAATCCGCCGGCAAATGCCAGGGCATGCTGTTGTCGACGCCGATCACGCGGTTTTCACCGAGGGCCGCGATCAGGCTTAAAGGGAGAGTTCTGTTCATGCCGCCGAGGATACCAGAGCCCATGGGCCGACTCGGACATACGCCGACAAAATTAACTCGGTCGTTCCACAAGGGACAGCGGGATGCAGCTACCCGCCACAGCGGTTATGCTTCCAGCTCACTTGAGCCCAGGACGCCGCGTGACTGAACCGACTCCCCTGCACCGCCTCTGGCTGACCGAGACGGTGCGCCTGCGCGAAGAACAGGCAGGCCCGCTGGAAGACCTCGAAGCCAATCGCCGCGCCCGCGCCGCGGGAGGCGACCTGCCGACCCGCATCCAGCACCGCGCCCTCTGGCTGGCCGAACGAGATGGCCTGCTCAACGCGCTGCACCATTGGCTGCAAGGCGCACGCCTGGCGCTGCTGGTCCTCGCGATGCTGGTGATCGTCAGCGGCGCCGGCATGGCCTTCGCCGCCCTGGGCAACGGCCAGGCGCCGGTCAATGTGTTCTGGGCCCTGGGCAGCCTCCTCGGGCTGAACCTGCTGTTGCTGCTGAGTTGGGCCATCGGCCTTATCTTCGCCGGTGAACACGCGGCCAGCTTCGGCCGCCTCTGGCTGTGGCTCAGTGAAAAACTCGCCCGCGATGCCCAGGCCGCGCAATTGGCTCCGGCCCTGTTGCTGATGCTCCAGCGCCGACGCCTCAATCGCTGGGCCATCGGCAGCGTGGTCCACGGCCTGTGGTTGCTGGCCATGCTCAGCGCCCTGGTCCTGCTGCTGATGTTGATGTCGACCCGGCGCTACGGTTTTGTCTGGGAAACCACCCTGCTGCGCGGCGACACCTTTGTCACGGTGACCCAGGCCCTCGGCGCCCTGCCCGCCCTGCTCGGATTCGGCCTGCCCGACCCGGAGATGATCCGTGCCAGCGGCAATACCGCGCTGAACCTGGAGAACGCCCGGCACGCCTGGGCCTCCTGGCTGGTGGGGGTGCTGGTAGTCTATGGCGTGTTGCCGCGCCTGCTGCTGGCGGGGTTTTGCCTGTGGCGCTGGCGCCGTGGCAGCCGCGCCCTGAGCCTGGACCTCAACCTGCCCGGCTACGCGCAACTGCGTGAACGGTTGATGCCCAGCAGCGAACGCCTGGGGGTCAGCGATGCGGCGCCGGACACGCTGCACAACGCCCAGAGCGGAGTCAGTGCCGTGGAGAGCGAAGGCGCCTTGCTGGTGGCCATCGAGCTGGACAACCAGCGCCCCTGGCCGCCGACCTTGCCGAAAACCGTAAAGGACGCCGGTATCCTCGACAGCCGCGAATCCCGGAACAAGCTTCTCGAACAATTGACCCGCTTCCCACCGGCGCGCCTGGCGATTGCCTGCGACCCTCGGCGCTCGCCGGACCGTGGCAGCCTCGGGCTGATCGCCGAACTGGCCCGCAGCGCCGGCGCGACCCGCGTCTGGCTGCTGCAAGCGCCGCCCGGCCAGGCGCTGGACGCCGACCGCCTCGGCGACTGGCACAGTGCCCTGCAACAACTGGAACTGCCTTTCGCCGACAGCGCTCCGCTGAACTGGCTGGAGACCGGCCATGACTAAAGCCCTGAAACTGGCCGTGGTCGGCCACACCAATGTCGGCAAGACATCGCTGCTGCGCACCCTGACCCGGGACGTCGGCTTCGGCGAAGTCTCCCACCGCCCCAGCACCACCCGGCACGTGGAGGGCGCGCGGCTGTCGGTGGACGGCGAAGCCCTGCTCGAACTCTACGACACGCCGGGCCTGGAAGACGCCATCGCCCTGCTCGACTACCTCGAACGCCTGGACCGCCCGGGCGAACGCCTCGACGGCCCGGCCCGCGTCGCGCGGTTTCTCGACGGCAGCGAAGCCCGCCAGCGCTTCGAACAGGAAGCCAAGGTGCTGCGCCAGTTGCTGGCCTCGGACGCCGGGCTTTATGTGATCGACGCCCGCGAGCCGGTGCTGGCCAAGTACCGCGACGAACTGAGCGTGCTCGCCAGTTGCGGCAAGCCATTGTTGCCGGTACTCAACTTTGTCAGCAGCGCCGAGCAGCGCGAGCCGGAATGGCGCGAAGCCCTGGCCCGCCTGGGCCTGCACGCCCTGGTGCGGTTCGACAGCGTGGCGCCGCCGGAAGACGGCGAGCGGCGGCTGTATGAAAGCCTTGCGCTGTTGCTCGAAGGCGCCCGCCCGCAACTGGAACGGCTGGTCCTCGACCTGGAGGCACAACGTCGCGCCCGTCGGCAAAGCGCCAATCGACTGATCGCCGAACTGCTGATCGACTGTGCGGCCTGTCGGCGCAGCGTAATCAGCGCCGCCGACGCGCAGACCCAAGCCATCGCCGAACTGCGCCAGGCCGTGCGCCAACGGGAGCAACGCTGTGTCGAAGCCCTGCTCAAGCTCTACGGGTTCCGCCGTGGCGATGCGGCGGCTGGCGACCTGCCGCTATTGGACGGACGCTGGGGCGACGATCTGTTCAATCCGGAAACCCTCAAGCAACTCGGTGTGAAAGTCGGTGGAGGGATTGCCGCCGGTGCGGCGGCCGGTGCCGGTATCGACCTGCTGGTGGGTGGCCTGACCCTCGGCGCGGCGGCCCTGGCCGGTGCCCTCGCCGGCGGCGCCCTGCAAACCGTCCGCGGCTATGGCAGCCGCCTGCTGGGCAAACTCAAGGGGCAACGGGAACTGACCGTCGACGACAGCGTGCTGCGTCTGCTGGCGCTGCGCCAACGGCAACTGCTGCATGCCCTCGAGGCCCGTGGGCATGCGGCGATGGAAAGCATCAAGATGAGCCTGCCGGTGGATAGCACCTGGCGTGAGGGCAAACTGCCCGAAGCCTTGCACAAGGCCCGGGCACATCCGCAGTGGTCGTCGCTCAACCCCCAGGCCCGGTTGAACCAGCCAGAACGCCAGGAGCAAATCGACCTGTTGCTGCAACGTCTGGCTGAGACCTGAAACGGAGTTGTCAGCTATACCATTTGAACTTCAGAAAGGTCCGACCCATGGACTTGATCCATTCCTCTTCAGCCCGGCTGACAATACCCTCACCGTCGACATCGAAATAAACCACCGAATCCAGCGTCCCATTATTGTCGGTGTCATGGGCCGAGGCCTTGAAGACCAGGGTCTGGTTTCTCGGCGTCCCCGTCCCTTCATGAAGATGCAGCCTCACCACATTCGGTGACTTGTCGTGGTGATAGTTCTCGGCAAACACCTTGATATAGCGCTGCCAGTTTTTCCCACGGTTGAACCAGCCAAGCTTCAGGAACTGGTTGGCAAAGGCCCTGAGCAGTTTTTCATCCTTGGCGTTGTCCCTGCCATCACCGTTGACGTCACCACCGAACTGCAAGTCCGTCACCCCATCGGCGGTCATATCGACCGACGCCGCCTTGAGCACCAGCTTGTCGGGCTTGCCGGGCACTTCCTCATAAAAACGCAGCAACACCGTATCAGCCCGGCCATTGCCGCTGCGATCCTGGGCGGTCATTCTCAAATAACGCATAAAAAACTCCTTTCCATGTGAGCCACCACCTTAGTGCAGCGCATCTTTCAGCCACCAGACCAGGATTCCTGAGCCTGTGTGCGAAACCGCGCTCTGTGTCGAGGGACACGGCAACACTCAGGACCAACCACCGCCCAGGCTCTTGTACAGGGCGATACGGTTGCTCACCTGCAACAAGCGGGTCCTGATCAGCGCTTGTCGTGCCGTGCTCAGGCCGCGCTGGGCGTCGAGCACTTCGAGGTAGCTGTTCAAGCCATCCTGATGGAGCAGTTGCGCCAACTCGACGCGGCGCGATTCGTTCAGCACCAGCCGTTGCTGCGCATCGAGCTGCCGATTGAGCGGTTCGTTCGAACCCAATGCGTCGGCCACTTCACGAAAGGCCTGCTGGATCGAACGCTGATACTCGACGACGGCGATATCACGCTGCACCTTCGACAGTTCGAGCTGCGTGAAGCGTCGACCGATATCGAACAGCGGCAAAGTCACGGCGGGAGTGAAGGACCAGCCCTTGGCCTCGCCGGAAAACAGTTCACTCAACTGCGGGCTGCTGGCGCCGAAGAAACCGGTCAGGGAAATGCTCGGCAGAAAGGCCGCCCGGGCGGCCCCGATATTGGCGTTGAAAGCCTGGAGCCGGGCCTCGGCGGCGCGAATATCCGGGCGACGCACCAACAACTCGGAAGGCAGGCCCGGGGCGATCTCCGGCAACCGCGGCCCTTCGTTCCATTTCCAGGCGGACAACCGCGCAGGATCAATCGTCGTGCCCACCAGCAATTCCAGGCGGTTCAGCGCCAGCCCCTGTTGCCGGGCCGCCTCGGCCATCTCGGCCTCCAGGGTCAGGGCCAGCGTATCGGCCTGGCGCAACTCCAGCTCGCTCGCCAGTCCGAATTCCTGGCGGCGAGCGATCAGGCGTTTCGACTCCCCCGCCCGCTCCAGCAACTGCCGGTTCTGCCGGTGCAATTCAAGGTAGGCACGGTGCTCGTAGTAAGCCGTCGCGACCTCGCCGACCAGACCGATCTGCACGCTCAGGGCATCTTCCTCACGGGCCACCAGGCGTTGCCCGGCTTCGGTTTTCAACGCCCGGACCCGGCCCCAGAGATCCAGCTCAAAAGCCGTGATCCCCAGCCGGAACTGCCCTTGCTCGCGAATCACCGATTTTCCGATGGGAGAGTCCGCAGCGGAAATCTTCTGCCGTTGTACCGAGCCGTCAATCCCGCCGCCAGGCCATTGCTCGGCGGCGGAAATCCCATACAGCGCCCGCGCCTCGTCGATGCGCAAGACGGCCACCTGCAGATCATGGTTGTGGACCCGCGCCAGTTCGATCAGTGCTTGCAGCTCGGGATCGAGAAAAACCGTGCGCCAGTCCGGTAACGGCGCGGCATCGCCCTGCGAGCCCGGGTCACGCCAGTGCTCGGCCACGTTCGACGACGGCCGCTGATAGTCGGGGATAAACGAACACCCCGCCAACAGCAAGACCAGCAGTCCCAGATAACACCTCATCCTCCAAGCCCCCGCCGTTGCAGCAGGCCCGGCAGTCCCGAGGCCTTCTCGTCCGAAGTCTTCTGTCGCTGATAGAAGGCTTCCAGCCGTGACAGGTAGAACCAGTGCTCGGGGGCCTCGGCAATGAACGACTCCATCGCCAGGGCCCATTGCGCCTGCATCTGCGGCGCGGCGGCGCGGGTGATCCACTGGATCACATGCAGCTCACCACAGCCGCCAAGCTCGGCACGATGCCCCGCCAGCAGCACGTCGCACTTCATTTTCGCCGCCAGGAACATCGGCCCTTTGACGAATTGCGCGGCGCGGCCAAACAGCCGGCCGTCCACCGGCTCGCCGGAACGCACGCCGCCGAAACTCACCGGCAGGTCGGCAAAGATGATCACCTGGTCGCCACGCTTGAGCGCCCGGGCAATCGCCAGCGCGGTCTTCGGCGCGTTGCTGTCGAGAATATCCACGCGGTGCCCGAAAGCCTCCAGGCTCTTGAGGGAGCGTCGGGTCAGGGGATCGTTGAAGTTCCAGATCGGAATGATGAAACGCTTCGGTGGTGGGCAACGTTCGATGATGCAGGCCACCGCCATCCAGTATTCCCCCGTGTGGGCCAGCACGATGATCGTCGAACGCACCCGCGTGCGCGGCCAGTGTTGCCGGGGATCGTTCCAGGCGATCGCACGAATCCAGGCGCGCAAGCGCTCGGGATGATGGCGTGGGTAAAGCCTCTGATAGATAGCGCACTGCAACTGGATGGCACCGTAGCGACAAGCCAGCAGCCGACAGGCGCGGGGTTCCAGTCCGAACAGTTCGAGGTTCTGTCGACAGGCGTTGTAGTCCGCGCCACGCCACACCGAGGGCAGCCGCAGCAGCATGGCCGGCAACAGCGGCAAGCAACGCTGTGCGACCTTCAATCGAAAGATCGGCGCCAGCCCTTTCAGCAGACGCGCGCGCAACCCGGCCTTGCAGCGCATCCACCACAACCAGCGGCGGATCGGCCAACCTGGACGAAACGGATTCATCGCGGCGCGCCGGCCAGGGGCCGCAAACGCCCCTGGTGCATCAGCAGCACCGTGTCGCAGGCCAGGGCCACGGCCTTGTCGTGGGTCACGATCACGCAGAGCATGGGCAAGCGGCGCACGGTCTCGATAATCACATCACGGGCGCTGGGGTCCAGGTGGGAAGTCGGCTCATCGAGCAACAACAGCTCCGGGCGCCGATACAGCGCCCGGGCAATCAGCAAACGTTGCTTCTGGCCCGAGGACAATTGCACACCCATGGGCCCGAGCAAGGTGTTGAAGCCGTTGCTCAGTTTCAGGATGCTTTCCAGCAACCCGGCCTGCTCGACACAGCTCTGCAAACGCGTGCCGTCCAGCGGGTCGCTGTCCATCAGGATGTTCTCGATCACCGTCCCGGCGATGATTTCGTCGTGGGCCGTGACATAGGCCACGCTCTGGCGATAGCGGCGCAAACCGAAATGCCGCATCGCCTGGCCATTGATCCTGAAGCGCCCGGTGTCCAGGGCATAGAACCCGGCGAGCACTTTCAGGAAGGTGCTCTTGCCGCAGCCCGAAGGGCCGAATATTGCGATGCGACGGCACGGGCCTTCCAGGCTGAAACTCAGGTCCTCGAAGGTCGGTCGGTCGAACGAGCTGTAGCGAAAGCGTGCGCCTTCGATCTGGATCGAGCGCAAGGGCTGATGCTGGCCGAGGGGATCGGCGCTGTACACACTCGACTCCACCTGCTCGACCGGCTCATCGACGATTTCCTCGACCCGCTTGAGCTCGACCTTCACCAGCCGCAGGTTCATGTAGCTGTCGACCACCTTCAGCGCACAGCCCATGAACATGTCCTTGTAGAGGACAAAGGCGAACAGGTCGCCGACGCTGTTCTCGCCGTGGAGCACGGCCAACGCACCGAGGGCGCTGACCAGCAGCAAATGACCATGGGACAGCCCTTCATGTACCACCTGGTTCATCGCCTGCAAACGCTGGACGCCGGCGCGGGCCATTTCGGTGTCGGTGTGCTGGTTGCTCCAGTTCGCCAGCTTCGCCGCCTCGTAGTTGTAGAGTTTCATCGACTCGACATTGCCCAGGGTGCCGAGCAGGGTCACGTTGCGCGCCGTTTCGGCTTCGATCGAGGTCTTGTGGTGTTTCTCCATGACCGGCAGGGTCACGCCGCGAAAGACAAAGAACAGCAGGCACAACAGCAGCGACAGGGCCGCCAGCTTGGCGTTGATCAAGGCCATCAGCGCGAGGAACGCCACCCCGAAGGCCAGGTCGATGGCGATGTCCATCCAGCCGGCGGTGAACTGCACGAACGCTTTGTCGGTGGCCTGGGTCCGCCGCAGGATATCGCCGGGCGCGCGGCGTTCGAAGTAGCTCACCGGCAGGCGCAGCAGCCAGGCGATAACCCCGGTGGACAGGTCCTGGCTCAGGGCGATGCGCAGGCGCATGTCGAGGACCGCCCGCAGCCAGGCGGCGAGGCTCTTGAACAGAAAGATCCCGCCAAAGACATAGAGGATCAGAAAGAGGAAATCCTCATCGTTCTTCGCCACCACTTCATCGATGGTCAGGGAGAACAGTTTGGGCGCGGCGATGGCGCCGAAGTAGCCGACCACCGACAGCAGGCCCATGGGCACCAGGTAGCGCAACAACCAGGTGTTTTTGCGCAGGACGCCGAGCGGACCGAAGGTACCGGGAACGCGCCGACGGACCTGGGTGGTGAAGCCCAGCCCCGGGAGCATTTCCAGGGCCGCGCCACTGAACATCGACAGCGCTTCTTCCCAGGTATAGAAGCGTCGCCCCACCGCCGGATCGACGATATGCAGTCCCTGGCGGTTGGTGGATTGCAGCACGACGAAGTGCATGTTGTTCCAGAACAGGATCGACGGTGCGCGCAGTTGCCGTACGTCGTGCAGTTGCAAGCGCAGCGGGCGACAACTGAAACCCAGTTCCTCGCTGACCTTGATCACCTGGAACAGCGACATGCCGTCCCGCGCCACCCGGTAGCGCTGGCGCATCTCGCGCAGGCTCAGGGCCTTGCCGTGATAACCGGCGACCATGGCAATCGAGGCCATGCCGCATTCGGACATTTCGTCCTGGAGAATCACCGGGACCGTGCGCTGGAACAACTGCCGCGAACGGGCCAGGGCCTCGCGCAGCGATTGCTTGAGCCGGCTCATGCCGACTTATCCACAGGCCGCGCCGGAGTGCCCAGCGCCGGCAGATAGTCCGGATTGCCCGCCAGCCCACGGAGCACCGGCAGGAACAGCCACTCCATCAGGTTCAGGCGTTCCAGGCGCAACGAGCCGCTGAGGGTCATGCCGTCCTTGAGCCAATCCTGGCGGATCTTGGTGCGCGGGTCGGAAAAGTCGAGCTTCACCTCGGCCCGATAGGTCGGCCCCGGTTCCTCGCCATCGGTCCTGGCACCGGGCGGGGCCTCCAGATAAGTACTGGCGGTGCTACGGACGATCTGCCCCTTGATCACGCCGTAACGCTCATAGGGAAACGCATCGACCCGCACGATGACTTCGGTGCCGGCGCCGGCAAAACCGATGGCCGCCGGACTGACATCGAGGACCACCACCGGTGCCTCGTGCAACGCCCGGCTGATGCGCAGCAACATCATCGGCTGACCGCCCTGGGCGCGGGCGCCGGGGAACACCGAGACGGCATCGACCACCCCTTCGACGGGCGATAGCAGGACATATTCCTGGCTCTTGTTGAGATTTTCGAGGCGTTCGCGCAGCTCGTGGCGTTGCCGGGCGAGGTCGCTGAGGCGGCTGGTGAGGGTGTGATCGGCCTCGCTGGCGCGCTGCTCCAGTTCGAGGATGCGTTGCTGCGCGCTGGCCTGGGCCAGGTCGTTGTTTGCCAGGTCCTGGAGCACCGCCTCGTGCTTGACGATCGCCTCGTTCAGCGCCGCCACGGACACCGCGCCTTCGGCCGCCAGTCGTTCATGACGCTGGCGATTCTCCTGGGCAATCGCGGCCCGGCGCTGGATCGAACGCTTGATGGTGGCGGTGAGTTGCAGATCCTTGTGCAGTTGCTCGATCTGCAATTTCAGGAGTTTCTTCTGGGTCTCGTGGGCCGAACGAGCCTGGGTTTCGTCGCCCGTGGCATCGTCCAGCAGGCTGCCCAGGCGCTCGGCGCTTTGGGCGGAAAGGGGTTTGTCGCTGCCTTCGTTGAAACTTTCCGGCTCCAGGGCGCGGATGCGCACCAGGGGCTGGTCCTTGCTCACCGAATCACCGGCCTCGACCAGTACCTCGCGGATATGGGCCGGGCGTTCACTGGTGATGCGGACCACATCGCGGGTCAGGATCCGGCCCTGGACATCTTCTTTCTTCGCGTAGTTGCCGATAAACAGCAAGACCAGGCCACCGGCGAAAAACAGGCAGACGAACCAGGCAAAGACCACAGGTGCCAGCGCCGCTCGCGGCGCGACCTTGCCCAATTCAAGCATAGGGGGAACTCGTGCATGGCAACCGACGCGACAGGGCTCGCGCCAGTGAGGGAATACAACTCTGGGGAAACAACACACCCTGCAGGAGCCGTCTGTCTGGCGATGAAGCCGTCAGGTCTCGCGTTGCCCATCCGGACGCCATCACCGGCAAGCCGGCTCCTGCAATGGGCGATAGCTATCGCCCTGGCAGCGGGATCAGCTGGCTTTCTTCAGGCCTTCGGAGATCCAGTCGACCGCCTGGTCGAGGAGCGGACCGAAATCAGTGAAGAACCCGGAACCACGAACGTCCTGGGTCTCTTCGAGGGTCATTTCCTGAAGGGTGTTTTCTTGTTGGGTTGCTTCCAGCATTGGTGTAGACCTCGGCATTATTATTGGATGAAGACAACATCGAGTCGTGCGGCGAGAGCACCGTCGAATCGAACTTTCAGGCAGTTGCGCAACGACGCGCCGTGCTTGAACTGCGAGAGCCATCTTCAGCCAAGGTCGTATTTATTTATATCCGAATAGTCTCTGGAATCCCGCGTCAAATCCGCATGGACCTGTGGTCACTCAGCCGGTATCAACGTAGGAACTGCTCCGCCTTGTCGCGCAACAGTTGCAGGTCGAGCACCGGCACGGCCTCAAGCTTGGCCTGCTCGTCCCAATGGCGCATCCGCAGGCTCACGGCGCAGAGCGGATCCTGCTCAAACTCCCGGGCCTCTTCCTCCGTCATGACGCCGCCCTGGTACTCCAGGGTACGGCGACTCGCTTCACTCAAACGCTCGTAGTACCCGGGCTCGCGCAACGTCAGAAAACGTTTGGCCTGGACGTGATACTCCACCAGCCGCGCCAGCCGTTCGCTGAAGCCGGCCCGGCGCAGGTAGTCGGCACCAAGGCGCTCGTGACTGACCACGCCATAACCGCCCATATCCCCTGTCGGCTGTTCGCCGGCCGGGCAGATATGCCCGATATCGTGGAAGAACGCCGCCAGCACCACTTCGTCATCGAAGCCCTCGGCCAGCGCCAGTTGCGCGGCCTGGGACATATGCTCCAGCTGTGACACCGGCTCACCGATGTAGTCGGCGTTGCCGAACTGCTGGTACAGGCCGAAGACTTCGTCCAGTACCTGCTCGACGGGCTTCATGCCGACTCCCCCAGCAAACGGGCGATATTGCCTTCGGCCAGGGCCGGACCGACGCTCATGCCGACCCCGGTGTGCATCAGCGCGGCACTCACGCCCGGCGCGGCCCAGAGGAACGAAAAGGGTGCCGGCCCCCTGGAGCCGTAGACCCCCTGCCAACGTTCCAGCACCTGCACCTTGCAGCCCAGGGTCTGCTCGGCCAGTTCCAGCAGCCAGGTATCGACCTGTTCGGCATTGAACGGCGAGGCATCGCTGCCGTAGTGGTGGGAGTCGCCGATGACCAGGTCGCCATAAGGCGTCGGGCTGATCAGCAGGTGGATGCCGTGTTCGTGCAGGTGCGGGCTGTCGCGCAGGATCTCGACCTGGACGGCCGCCGCTTCCGGCAGGTCGGCAAAGGCGCCGTAGTGCACGCAGCTGAGGCCCGTGAGCAGCGCGTGTTGCAGGTTCAGCTCGACCTGGGGCCGGGCGCGGAGCATTTGCAGGCGGCAGATGCTCGGTTGCAACTGGCTGATGGGCTCGGCCAGCAGGGTCTGATAATCGTGGCCGGAACAGACGATGATCTGTTCCGCACGGAAGGTGCCGGCGGTGCTGTGCAACTGGCCGGACTCGACTTCGCGGACCAGGGTCGAGAAGTGGAAGGTCACGCCCAGGTCCCGTTGCAGGTACTCGATCAGCGTCGGGATCGCCTCCCGGGAGTAGAGCTGCTGGTCGTCCAGACCGTGCAATGCGGCGCGGTGATGGCTGAACTGGCCGCCGTAGAGATCGTTCAGCGCGGCGCCGCGCAGCAGTTCGACGCGGTAGCCCTGTTCCTGGGCGCGGCCGGCGCAGAAGGCGTCCAGCAGATGTTCTTCGGCGTCGGTGCGGGCGAACAGATATGAGCCGTTGCGCTTGAGGGCGAAGCCGGCCTGTTGTGCCCAGTAAGCCCAGATATCGCGGCTGGCGCGGGACAGCTCGGACATGATGCCCGGCGGCTGGCCGGTGACCAGGGCCTGGCCGAAGTTGCGCACCGAAGCGCCCAGGGGCGTGGCGCTGCGTTCGAAGACCGTGACCTTGAGGCCGCGTCGGGCGGCGGCATAGGCGTGGGACAGGCCGAGGATGCCGGCGCCGACGATAAGGATGTCGTTGTGATTTTTCATGGAGGGGGGTCCTGAGGGGAATGGCCGCTGCGCGGTTCGCGGGCAAGCCCGGCTCCTACAGGTTTGAGTCGTTCACAGTATTTGCGTACGACTCGGTCCTGTAGGAGCCGGGCTTGCCCGCGAAGGGGCCCGCGCGTCAAACAGCGACGTTACTGAGGCAACTTCTCCGACTTGCCGTCATAACGCTTGCGCCATTCGGTGAGGATTTCGTCGCGGTTCTTCGAGGCCCAGGCAAAGTCGTTCTTGATCAGGCGCTGCTCGTAGTCCGCCGGCAGTTCGGTCTGTGGCTTGGCAATGCCCGGCTGCGCCAGCACGGCGAAGTTTTCCTTGTACAGTTCCATGGCCGCCGGGCTGGCCGAGAAGTCCGCCAGCTTCTTCGCCGCGTCTTCATGCGGCGTACCCTTGATCACCGCAGTCGCCTCGATCTCCCAGCCCAGGCCTTCCTTCGGCAGGATGATGTCCAGTGGCGCGCCCTGACGCTTCAACTGCACCGCCGGGTATTCAAAGGAAATACCGATCGGGAACTCACCCGACGCCGCCAGCTTGCACGGTTTGGAACCGGAGTGAACGTACTGGCCGATGTTCTGGTGCAGTTCATCCATGTACTTCCAGCCCTGCTCCTGGCCGAAGGTCTGCAACCAGGCGCTGACATCCAGGAAGCCGGTGCCGGACGAGGCCGGGTTCGGCATCACGATCTTGCCCTTGTACTCGGGTTTGGTCAGGTCCTGCCAGCTCACCGGCTTGGTCAGGTGCTGCTTCTCGGCTTCGACGGTGTTGAAGCAGATGGTCGCCGCCCAGACGTCCATGCCGACCCACGACGGCGGGTTCGCCGCGTCGCGATAGTGGTTGCCGATCTTGCCCAGGTCCTTGGGGGCGTAGCTTTGCAGCATGCCCTGCTGATCGAGGATTGCCAGGCTGGAAGCCGCCAGGCCCCAGACCACGTCAGCCTGCGGGCGCGCCTTCTCGGCCAGCAGCTTGGCGGTGATGATGCCGGTGGAATCGCGCACCCACTTGATTTCCACGTCCGGGTAGGCGGCCTCGAAGGCTTTCTTGTAGTCGGCCAGTTGCTCGGACTCGAGGGCCGTGTACACGGTCAGTTCGGTTTTCGCGGCAAAGGCATTCAGGCTGAAAGCAGTGAGGACAGCAGCGGCAAGAGCCAGGGGCTTGAACATGGTGCGGTTCCTTGGTGAGTGCGGTTGGGGTTGGGCACAGCGTTGTTGCGGGATCAATGGCCGGGCTCGGTCTGCCGCCAGGCCTGGGAGCGGCGCAGCACGCCGCGTGAAGCCCAGGCCAGCAGCAGCGAGACGGCCACCGAGGTAAACAGGATCAGGGTCGACATGGCCGCGGCACCGCCGACGTTGCCGGCGTCGTCCATGTTCAGCACCGCCACCGCCGCGAGGATGGTGTCGGGGCTGTAGAGAAAGATCGCCGCCGACACCGTGGTCATCGCCGAAACGAACAGGTAACGCACGATGTCGAGCAACGCCGGCAGGCAGATCGGCAGCGTGACCCGCAGGTAATGCCGGTAGAGCGGCGCCTTGAGCGACAGGGCGGCGGCTTCGAACTCGTTGTCGAGCTGGCGCAGCGCGGTGGTGGCGGTCATCTGCGCGGTGGTCAGGTAATGGGCGATGGTGCAGACCACCAGCAGGGTCATGGTCCCGTAGAACACATTCAGCGGGTTGCCGTTGAGGTTGAAAAAGAACACGTAGCCCAGACCGAGAACCAAGCCCGGGACCGCCATCGGCACAAAGCCGAGAATGCGCAAGGCCAGGTTCAGGCCGCTCTGGCTGCGGGTTTTCTCCATCAGGTAGGCCCCGGTGAAAATCAGTCCGCTGCCGATCAGCGCCGTGCTCAGGGCCAGGGTCAGGCTGTTGCGGTAGGCCAGCCAGCCGCTACCGGTGGTCGCATTGAAGGCGTAGTGACTGAACGACAGCGACAGGTTGTACGGCCAGAACTTCACCAGCGACGAGTACACCGCCATGCCGAACACCAGCAGCAGGGCTGCGCTGATCAACAGCACGATGACCAGGTAGCAGGCATCGCGGCGGCGCGACGGTGCGGGCTTGAACACCTGGGCCCGCCCGCTCATGGCTTCGCCGTGACGGCGGCGCAGCCAGGCATCGACGGCAAAACTGAACAGCGCCGGCAGCAGCAGGATCATGCCGATCAAGGCACCGCGTCCGAACTGCTGCTGGCCGACCACCGCCTTGTAGGCTTCCAGCGCCAGCACCTGATAGTCACCGCCCACCACCACCGGCACGCCGAAGTCGGTGATGGTCAGGGTGAATACCAGGCAGAAGGCGGCGAATACCGCCTGGCGGCTGGCCGGCCAGGTGATGCTGCGAAACGCCTTCCAGGGACTGGCGCCCATGCTCGACGCGGCGTCGAACAAGCGCGCATCGGCCAGGGACAAGGCCGAGATCAGGATCATCAGGGCATGGGGAAAGGTGTAGATGACTTCACCGAGGACGATGCCCCAGAAACCGTAGATGTTTTCCGACAGCAGGCCACGCAGCAGGCCCTGGTTGCCGAACAGGTAGACCAGGGCGATACCCGGCAACATCGACGGGGCCATCAGCGGCAACAGGGACAGGGCGCGCCATAGGGGTTTGCCGGGAATCAGGGTCCGCTGCAGCGCGTAGGCAAACAGGTAGGCCAACGGTACGACGATGGCCGCCACACTGAGGGAAACCTTCAGGCTATTGCCCAGCAACCAGTGGAAGTTGTCGCTGTTCACCAGTTCCTTCGCCGCAACCCAGCCACCGCCCTGCCCGGCTTCACTGCTGAAGCCACGCCAGAAGATCGCCAGCAACGGCAGCAACACCGCCACGCCCAGCAGGCAGAGCCAGAGCAGTTTGCCGCCGAGCACGAACAGACGGTCGCCGAGGCCGACCCGCGCGGTCTTCACGCTCGACTGCCGGGACAGGGCCAGGCTGATTTCAGCAGCCATCTCAGGCAAACACCTGGAGGCTGCGCGGTGGCAAGGCCACCCAGATATCCGGCGCACCGAGGCGCGGCATGTCCTGCGGGCCGACTTCGGCCAACAGCGCGTGGCCGGGTAACTGATTGAGTTCGAAACTCATGCGGCAGCGATTGCCGAGGAAGGTGATCTCGCGAACCCGCGCCGGGAACAGGTTTTCCTCATGGACCGGCGGGTTGACGTTGATTGATTCGGGGCGGCAGAACAGCCGACCGGAAGCCGCGCGGGCAGTCCCATCGGCCAGGCGCACATCCATGCCACCAACCCGCGCATGGCTGTCGCTGCTGCGCTGGAACGGCAGCCAGTTGCCCTGGCCGACAAATTCGGCAACGAATGGCGTGGCCGGCTTGTCGTAGATTTCCTGGGGCGTGGCGTACTGCTCGACCTTGCCGTTGTTCATCACGGCGATGCGGTCGGCCATCAGCATGGCCTCGTCCTGGTTGTGGGTGACCATCAGGGTGGTCACGCCGAGGTTGCGTTGCAGCTGGCGCAGCTCGGTGCACAGATGCTCGCGGACCCGGGCGTCGAGGGCCGACATGGGTTCGTCGAGCAGCAACAGCGAGGGGGCCGGAGCCAGGGCGCGGGCCAGGGCGACACGTTGCTGCTGGCCGCCGGAGAGTTGGCCGGGGTATTTCTTTTCGCTGCCGAGCAGGCCGACCAGCTCCAGCATCTGCCCGACACGCTTGCGGGTGACTTCGCGACCGCTGCCGGCGAGACCGTAGGCGATATTCGCTTCAACCGTGAGATTGGGGAACAGCGCGTAGGACTGGAACAGGATGCCGTAGTCGCGGGCTTGCGGTGGCAGATCGGAGACATTCCGTTCGCCGAGGAACAGCTCGCCGTCGTCCTGACGCTCCAGGCCGGCGATGCAGCGCAGCAAGGTGGTCTTGCCGCAGCCGGAGGGGCCGAGCAGGCAGACCAGCTCGCCAGCGGCGACGTCCAGGGACACGTTGTCCAGCGCGGTAAAGGCACCGAAGCGCTTGCGCACCCCACGGACCTTCATCGGGGCGCCGGGGTTGGCCAGGGCGTTGGCGATCGAGTTGTTCATGGACGGACCTCATCTAGCGGATGAGGGTCATGCTAGGGAGGGAATGCGTAGGCTATGTGGCAATGAGGCCAAAGCTACCGATAGTGGTATTGGTAGATTTGGGTTGAGGATTTGAGTCGCCTGAGCCGACGCCTTCGCGGGCAAGCCCTGCTCCTACAGTCCGGTGTCATGCACAAAACCTGTGAACGACACAGGACTGTAGGAGCAGGGCTTGTCGGATCGCCGCACCGCCGCGAACCGCCGCGCAGCAGACGGCCATTCACCACAGCTCTCTCAGGCCGGCGCCATTTCCTGCGCCAACCCCAGAAACGCCGCCGGCAAGCGCGCCGCCTTGCGTTCCTTGAGGCAATACAGGTACTCGGCGATCTGCGGCGCATTCTCCAGGCTCAGCACCCGCAGTTGCGGGTCATGGGGCACTTCCTGGCGGGCAATCAGGCTGATGCCGATATTGCGCAACACCGCCTCACGAATCGACTCACGGCTGCCGATTTCCAGCAACGGTCCGAAACTGACCCCCGCACCGTGCAGAAACTCTTCGGTCAGGCGACGGGTGGTCGAGCCTACCTCGCGCATCAGCAGGCAATGCCCCGCCAGCGCGCTCAACGGTACATGATCGTGCACCGCCAAAGGATGGTTGCGATGCACCGCCAGCACCAGCGGATCGCTGCCCAGCAAGCGGCGGATCAGGCGCGGGTCGTCGAGCAACTGCGACGAAGCCGCCACATCGACCCGATAGTCCTCCAGCGCCTCGAGCACCTGCTGGGAGTTGCCGATTTCCACCGAGACGTCCACGTGGGGCAAGCGCTCGCGAAAGGCCTTCACCAGATCGAGGATGTAATACGGTGCCGTCGCGGCAATGCGCAAGGTGCCCTGCACCTGCCCGGCGTTGCGCAGGAAAAACTCGATATCGGCTTCCTGCTGCAACAGCGCCTTGACCATCGGCAGCAAGCGCGCGCCGTCTTCACTGACGCTCAGTCGCCGACCGCCGCGATAGAACAGCTCGACCGAGTACTGGCTTTCCAGATGACGGATCTGGGTGGTCACCGTGGGCTGGCTGAGCCCGAGCTTTTTCGCCGCCAGGGTGATGCTGCCCAGGCGGGCGACCATGTAAAACGCCTTCAGCTCGGCACTCAGCACATCACCCTCTCATTCGTTTACTTGCGCAACAGGCGCAACCCATTGAACACCACCAGCAGGCTGACGCCCATATCGGCGAATACCGCCATCCACATGGTTGCCAGGCCGAGGAAAGTCACCGCCAGGAAGATCGCCTTGATCACCAGGGCCAGGGCGATATTTTGCCTGAGGATACGCGCGGTCTGGCGCGAAAGGCGAATGAAAGCCGGAATCTTGCGCAGATCATCGTCCATCAGGGCGACATCGGCGGTCTCGATGGCGGTGTCGGTACCGGCCGCCGCCATGGCGAAACCGATCTCGGCACGGGCCAGGGCCGGAGCGTCGTTGATGCCATCGCCGACCATGCCGACCTGATGACCACGGGCATACAGCTCTTCGATGGCCTGCAGTTTGTCGGTGGGCAACAGGTCGCCGCGAGCCTCGTCGATCCCGACCTGGGCGGCAATGGCCGAGGCGGTGTGGATATTGTCCCCGGTCAGCATCAGGGTCTTGATCCCCAGCGCGTGCAATTCGCGGATCGCCTCGCGGCTGGAAGCCTTGACCGTATCGGCCACGGCGAACAGCGCCAACGGGCCGGAGGCGTCGAGCAGCAACACCACGGTCTTGCCTTGTTTTTCCAGGGCGAAGAGTTTTTCTTCCAGGGCCGCCGAGCAGAGACCAAGGTCTTCCACCAGGCGATGGTTGCCCAGGTGATAACCCTTGCCGCCGACCTCACCGCGCACACCGCGCCCGGCCAGGGCTTCGAAGGCTTCCACATCGCGCAGCGTCCATTGTTTGTCCTGTGCATCCTTGGCAATCGCCAGGGACACCGGGTGGTCGGAGCGCGCCGCGAGGCTGGCGGCGATCAACGGCGCGGTCTCGACGAACAGTGGGTTGAGGGCCAGGTAGTCGGTCAGCACCGGTTTGCCGTGGGTGATGGTCCCGGTCTTGTCCAGGGCCAGGTAATCGAGCTTGTGCCCGCTTTCCAGGTACACCCCGCCCTTGACCAGAATGCCCTTGCGGGCGGCGGCGGCCAGGCCGCTGACGATCGTCACCGGGGTCGAGATCACCAGCGCACAAGGGCAGGCGACCACCAGCAGGACCAACGCCCGGTAGATCCAGTCGAACCACAGGCCGCTCATGAACAGCGGCGGCAGCACCGCCACCGCCAGGGCGAAGGCGAACACCGCCGGGGTGTAGATTTTCGCGAAGGTGTCGACGAAACGCTGGGTCGGTGCCCGCGCGCCCTGGGCCTGCTCGACGGCATGGATGATCCGCGCCAGGGTCGAGTTGCCCGCAACGGCCGTCACCCGATAGTCCAGGGAACCGGCCTGGTTGATGGTGCCGGCGAAGACCTTGTCGCCAGGATTCTTCTCGATAGGCAGGCTTTCACCGGTGATCGGCGCCTGATCGACGCTGGAGCTGCCGTAGATCACTTCGCCGTCGAGGCCGATACGCTCGCCGGGGCGCACCCGTACCAAGGCACCCAGTTCGATGCTTTTAACCTCACGTTCGACCCATTCGCCGTCATCCTGGCGCACCGTGGCCTTGTCCGGCGTCATCTGCATCAGGCCGCTGATGGCGTTGCGCGCGCGGTCCAGGGACTTGGCTTCGATCAACTCGGCGATGGTGAAGAGGAACATTACCATCGCCGCTTCCGGCCACTGGCCGATCAGCAGCGCGCCGGTCACGGCGATGCTCATCAGCGCGTTGATGTTCAGATTGCGGTTCTTCAGGGCGATCCAGCCCTTTTTATAGGTGGTCAGGCCGCCGCTGAGAATGGAAACCAGCGCAACGATTGCCACCACCCAGGTTGGGGCCAGACCGGTGAAGTGAATCACTTCGGCGGCCAGGGCGCCGACACCGGACAAAGCCAGGGGCCACCAGGGTTTCTTCACCGGCGGCTGGCTTGGGGTTTCGGCGCTTGCGCCCTCTTCCAACGGCTCCGCCTGCATGCCCAGGGACTTGATGGCCTCGACAATCGGCGTGGTCGACGGCAGGTCATGGGTGACGCCGAGAATCCGGTTGATCAGATTGAACTCAAGCTGCTGCACACCCGCCAGCTTGCCGAGCTTGTTCTGGATCAGCGTCTGCTCGGTAGGACAGTCCATGGCTTCGATGCGGAAACGGCTCAACCGCGCGTCGGCGCTGGTGGTCTCGCTGAGCTTGATCAGCGCGGGGGCCTCGGCGGTCGAACAGCAGCTGTGGGCATGCCCGGCCGCTCCATGGGAGTGGGAAGCCTTTACCGGCTGGAGGACACGGAAAGACTGAGTCGCGGGTTTATCGGCATGATCGTGGTCATGGCCGTGGTCATGACTATGCTCATGCTTGTGATCGTGATCGTGATCGTGATCGTGATCGTGATCGTGGCCAGCATGGGCATGATCGCCGGCAGGCTTGTGCGAAGTGTGGATGGAGTCGCTCATGGGTGCGTCCCTGAAAGTGCTTGTTGCCAAGTGAACACCCTGTAGCCACTATAGGGTCAAGCACCCTTTTCGGAGATCGAACGATGAAGATTGGCGAACTGGCGAAACTCACCGACTGCCAGGTGGAAACCATCCGTTATTACGAGAAGGAAAACCTGCTGCCGGAACCAGCGCGCAGCGAGGGCAACTACCGCCTGTACACCCAGGCGCATGTGGAGCGCCTGACCTTTATCCGCAATTGCCGCAGCCTGGACATGACGCTGGAGGAGATTCGCAGCTTGCTGGGGCTGCGGGACAGTCCGCAGGATCAGTGCGAAAGCGTGAATGCGCTGATTGATGAGCATATCCATCACGTCAAGGCGCGGATCGATGGGTTGCTGGCGTTGCAGAAGCAGTTGCTCGACCTGCGCCAGCGCTGTGGCGGCGGGCCGGATCTGGATCAGTGCGGGATTTTGCAGCGGTTGGAGGTCAGCGGCAGTGTGGTGGCGGCGGAAGAGCATTCACATGTCGGAAGAAGCCACGGTCATTAGGCACACCCAAATCCTGTAGGAGCCGGCTTGCTGGCGATGAGGCCGGTAAGTCCTGCATCGCCTGCTCGGCCGCTATCGCCAGCAAGCCGGCTACAGAGTGATGCTCCTCAAACCGCCATCGGTGCCGTCATCGGCGCATGGTGCTGGTAGCCTTCCAGCGAGAAATCCCCCGGTTCCACCAGCTCCAGCCACTCCGGCTGGTACACCCCGGTCTTGGCAAACTCCGGCACACGCTCGGAAATAACCAGTTTCGGCATCGGGAACGGCTCGCGAGTCAGTTGTTCGTTGAGCATGTCCAGGTGGTTTTCATACACATGGGCATCACCGATGAAATAGGTGAACCAGCGCGGCGTATAGCCGGTCAGGCGCCCGATCAGGCTCAGCAGCGCCGCGCCTTCGGTCAGGTTGAACGGCGTGCCCAGGCCCAGGTCATTCGAGCGGATGTAGAGGGTCAGGGAAATTTCCCTGGTCTCCACATTCGGATGGAACTGATACAGCAAATGGCACGGTGGCAACGCCATCTCATCCAATTGCGCACAGTTCCAGCCATGGAACAGAATCCGCCGGCTACCCGGATCCTTGATGATGGTGTCGACGCACTGGCGCACCTGGTCGATGGCCTTGTACAGCACCACATAGGCCTGGCCGCTTTCCTCGCCCTCGGCAATCTGCCGGTAGCCCTGGCCCAGAGTCTGCTCGATGGCGGCTACGTTGCTCTTGGCAATCTGCTTGTAAGCCGGCCATTTGCGCCATTGCACGCCATAGATCTCGCCCAGGTCGTCTTCGCCCTGGCGGAACGGATTGGCCAGCCACTGCGCGTTTTCGTTGGCGTTCTGGTCCCAGACCTTGCAGCCCAGCGCACGGAACTCGGCGGCGTTGTTCACCCCACGGAGAAAGCCGCACATCTCGCCGACAGCGGACTTGAAGGCCATCTTGCGGGTGGTGATCGCCGGGAAACCTTCCTGGAGGTCATAACGCAGCATGGCCCCGGGAAAGCTGATGGTGTTCACGCCGGTACGGTTGGCCTGCTTGGTGCCGTTCTTGATGACGTGGGCGACCAGTTCGAGATATTGCTTCATGAGTTACCTGCATCCTTGAATACGGGGCCCGCGAGCCCCGATTCGAATTTAAAGCGCGGCGTCTTTCGCAGCCGGTGTAGTCGGGGCGCGGTGATAGGCGAACCACAGCAAGCCCAGGCCGCCGATGATCATCGGCAGGCTGAGGATCTGCCCCATGGTCACCCAGCCGAACGCCAGATAGCCGAGCTGCACATCCGGCACCCGGACGAACTCGACGACAAAACGGAAGATCCCGTAGAACAACGCGAACATGCCCGAAACCGCCATGGTCGGCCGTGGCTTGCGCGAGAACAACCAGAGGATCACGAACAGGGCCACACCTTCCAGCGCGAACTGATACAGCTGCGACGGGTGACGCGGCAACTGGGCCGGGTCGCTGAACGGCGGGAAGACCATCGCCCACGGCAGGTCAGTCGGCTTGCCCCACAACTCGCCATTGATGAAGTTGCCGATCCGCCCGGCACCCAGGCCGATCGGGACCATCGGCGCGACGAAGTCCATCAGTTGGAAGAACGACTTGCCGTTGCGCCGGCCAAACCACCAGGCCGCCACCATCACCCCGATGAAACCGCCATGGAACGCCATGCCGCCCTTCCAGACCTCGAAGATCAGCGTCGGGTTGGCAAGATAGGCACTCAGATCGTAGAACAGCACATAACCCAGGCGCCCGCCGACGATCACGCCCATGGCCAGCCAGAAGATCAGGTCGGAGAGTTTCTCCTTGGTCCAGGTCGGGTCGAAACGGTTCAGGCGCCGGGAGGCCAGCAGCCACGCACCGCCAATGCCGACCAGGTACATCAGGCCGTACCAGTGGATTTTCAGCGGGCCGATGGCCAGGGCCACCGGGTCAATCTGCGGGTAAGGCAGCATTGCAACTCCTCGATAGAGTAAAAATTCAGGGCCCGGCGAACAGCAATCGCCCAGGGCCGGCGGGTCATGCTGCAAGCGCGCCATTAAGCCAATATTGCGCCGGCATGACTGAACCGAGCCTGTGGCTCAGATCAGGAACTTCAGGCCGACAATGAACAACAGGCCGGCAAACAGCCGCTTGAGCAACAACGGCGACAGCTGGTGTGCCAGCTGCACACCGAACCGAGCAAAAAACATACTGGTCAGGGCAATCCCGAGCAAGGCCGGCAAATAGATAAAGCCCAGGCTGTGGGCCGGCAGCAACGGATCGTGCCAACCCAGGATCATGAAACTCAAGGTGCTGGCCAGGGCAATCGGCAAGCCGCAGGCCGAGGACGTCGCCACCGCCTGCTGCATCGGCACACTGCGCCAGGTCAGGAACGGCACGGTCAGGGAGCCGCCGCCGATGCCGAAAATCGCCGAGGCCCAACCGATCACCGCCCCCGCCACGCCGAGGCCGAACTTGCCGGGCACGCTGCGGCTGGCCTTGGGCTTGAGGTTCAGCGCCATCTGCGCCGCCACCACCAGGGCGAACACACCGATGATCTTCTGCAGGTGCGGGCCGGCGATGGCATTGGCGGTCAACGCGCCGAGGCCCGAGCCGAGCAGGATACCCACGGCCATCCAGGCAAAGACCGGCCAGAGCACCGCACCGCGCTTGTGATGCCCGCGAATGGTGTTGAACGAGGTGAAAATGATCGTCGCCAGGGACGTGCCCACCGCCAGGTGCGTGAGGATCAGCGGATCGAATCCTTGCAGGGTGAAACTGAACACCAGCACCGGGACGATAATGATCCCGCCGCCCACGCCGAACAGCCCGGCCAGCACGCCGGCGCAGGCCCCCAAGACCAGATAGAGCAGAAATTCCATGCATGACCCCGCAAAACAAGTCCGGCATGGTAACGGAAGGACGGACACGGCTCTACTGGATGGCGATGGATACCCTGCGTAGAGTGGGCAAAAACATCGAGGACCACCTGATGTGCCTGATTGTCTTTGCCTGGCGCCCGGGCCATGCCCAGCCGCTGATCGTCGCGGCCAACCGTGACGAATTTTATGCCCGGCCGAGCCTGCCGCTGGCGCAATGGCCGCAAGCGCCGCAGGTCCATGCGGGGCGCGATCTGGAAGCGGGTGGGACCTGGCTCGGGATAGGCCCGCAGGGGCGCTTTGCAGCCTTGACCAATATCCGCGATCCGCACCAACCGGTGGCCCGGCGTTCAAGGGGAGAACTGGTGGCTCGCTTTCTCACCGAGGACCTGTCGATTGATCAGTATTTAGCCGAAGTTCGCGGAAAATCGCTGGAATATGCGGGTTTCAATCTGCTGTTGGGCACAGCGGATGCCTTGTGGCACTTCAATTCCCATGAGGGTGAGCCACGCGAACTGGCGGAAGGGGTCTACGGACTGTCCAATGCCGGGCTCGATACGCCCTGGCCAAAATTGCTCAAGGCCCGGGCGGCGCTGTCCTGGACGCTGGCCGATCCCCAGCCGGAGGCCTTGCTGGCGATCCTTGGCGATCCGACGATAGCGCCCTTTGCCGAGTTGCCGGACACCGGGGTGGGACTGGCGACCGAGAGCCTGTTATCCAGCGTGTTTATCGCCAGCCCCAGCTACGGCACACGGGCCAGCACGGTGCTGATCAGCCACGCCGATGGCACGCGTCATCTGGTGGAGCGCAGCTTCGGGCCGTATGGCGGGCATCTGGGAGAGGTGGAGCTAAAGGTCTAGCTCCCCTCCTCAATGCGTGACGGTCGGCACCACCATCCGTGACAACCCGAGATTCTTCAGCGCCAATTGCAAGGTACTGCGAATCACCTGCGGGTTGTCGATGGTCATCACCTGGGCCAGCAGTTCCTGGGCCTTGCTCAGGTTGATCTGGCGCAGCATCCATTTCACTTTCGGCAAGTTGGTGGCGTTCATCGACAAGCTGTCAAAGCCCATCGCCATCAACAGCACCGCCGCCATCGGATCACCGGCCATCTCGCCGCAGATACTCACCGGCTTGCCTTCGGCATGGGCGTCGCGCACCACGTTCTGCAGGGCTTGCAGCACCGCCGGGTGCAGGTAGTCGTAAAGGTCCGCCACCCGTGGGTTGTTACGGTCCACCGCCAGCAGGTACTGGGTCAGGTCGTTGGAACCCACCGAGAGGAAGTCCACCTGCCGCGCCAATTCGCGGGTCTGGTAGACCGCCGCCGGAATCTCGATCATCACGCCCACCGGCGGCATCGGCACGTCGGTGCCTTCGTCGCGCACCTCGCCCCAGGCCCGGTGGATCAGGTGCAGCGCCTCTTCCATCTCGTGGATGCCCGAGATCATCGGCAGCAGGATCCGCAGGTTGTTCAGGCCTTCGCTGGCCTTGAGCATGGCCCGCGCCTGCACCAGGAAGATTTCCGGGTGGTCGAGGGTCACGCGGATACCGCGCCAGCCGAGGAACGGGTTGTCTTCTTCAATCGGGAAATACGGCAGCGATTTGTCGCCGCCGATGTCCAGGCTGCGCATGGTCACCGGTTGCGGATGGAACGCCGACAACTGCTCGCGATAGATCGCCAGCTGTTCCTTCTCGCTCGGGAAGCGCTGGTTGATCATGAACGGTACTTCGGTGCGGTACAGGCCGACACCTTCGGCCCCGCGCTGCTGCGCCCGGGCCACATCCGCCAACAGGCCGGTGTTGACCCACAGCGGCATGCGATGGCCGTCCGGGGTCACGCACGGCAGTTCGCGCAAGGCGTCCAGGCCCTCGGACAGCTGGCGTTCTTCTTCCACCACACCGGCGTATTGCTTGCGCAGGACTTCGCTGGGGTTGGTAAACACCTCGCCACGGGCGCCGTCGACGATCATCTCGATGCCGTCGACCTTCGAGTACGGCAGGTCCACCAGGCCCATGACCGTCGGAATGCCCATGGCCCGCGCCAGGATCGCCACGTGGGAGTTACCCGAACCCAGTACCGAGACCAGGCCCTTGAGCTTGCCTTCCGGTACTTCGCCAAGCATCGCCGCGGTCAGCTCTTCACTGACCATGATGGTGTTGTCCGGGTAGACCAGGGCCTGCTGGCGCTCGGATTGCAGGTAGGCCAGCAGCCGACGACCGAGGTCCTTGACGTCCGACGCGCGCTCGCGCAGGTAGGCGTCGTCCATCAGTTCAAAACGGTTGACGTGATCGGTCACTACCTGGCGCAAGGCGCCCTGGGCCCATTGGCCGGTCTTGATCACGTTGGTGATTTCGCTGCCCAGGGAGGCATCGTCGAGCATCATCAGGTAGACGTCGAACAACGCGCGCTCTTCCGGACGCAGCTGCGTCGCGAGTTTGGCCGAGAGCGTGCGCATGTCGGCACGCACGCCTTCGATGGCGGTCTTGAACAGCGCCAGTTCGGCGTCGATATCGGCGATCGCCTTGTCCGGCACCACGTCCAGGTCCGCCGGCGGCAGCATGACCACCGCCGTACCGACGGCCGCGCCGGGCGAGCCCGGCACACCGATGAACTTGGCTTCCTGGATGCCCTTGCCTTCACGCCCCAGCCCGCGGATCGAACCGGTGGCCTCGGCATGGGCGATAACGCCGGCCAACTGGGCGCTCATGGTCACCAGGAAGGCTTCTTCGCCCTCGTCGAACTGGCGACGCTCTTTCTGCTGGATCACCAACACGCCGACGACACGGCGATGGTGGATGATCGGCGCACCGAGGAAGGAGGCATAACGCTCCTCGCCGGTTTCGGCAAAGTAGCGATACCGTGGGTGATCGGCAGCGTTTTCCAGGTTCAGCGGTTCTTCGCGCGTACCCACGAGGCCAACCAGGCCTTCGTTCGGCGCCATGCTGACCTTGCCGATCGAGCGCTTGTTCAAGCCCTCGGTGGCCATCAGGACAAAGCGGTTGGTTTCGGGGTCCAGCAAATAGACCGAGCAGACCTGGCTGCCCATGGCCTCTTTGACGCGCAATACAATAATGCCCAACGCCGCCTTGAGATCCTTGGCGGCGTTAACTTCCTGGACGATCTTGCGCAGCGTATTGAGCATGGCTCGGGGTCGAACTCCGTGTCAGTCGCGCGCCAACAGGCGCGGGGCAAGCTCTTTGAGCGCGCGACGGTAGACCTCGCGCTTGAATGTCACCACCTGGCCCAACGGGTACCAATAGCTGACCCAACGCCAGCCATCGAACTCCGGTTTACCGGTCAAATCCATCCGCACCCGCTGCTCGTT
>Ga0302155_10000156_pt1 | contig 56324 bp, 47 predicted proteins | sample I_Bog_N3_1_FD_193508 | JGI IMG/M metagenome (GOLD analysis project Ga0302155, IMG submission 193508) | Peat permafrost microbial communities from Stordalen Mire near Abisko, Sweden - I_Bog_N3_1 | ecosystem: Environmental > Terrestrial > Soil > Wetlands > Peat | place: Sweden: Abisko, Stordalen... | reverse complement strand
TGCAATTCTGCTGCAATTCCAGCTCTTTCTATACACCAAACGCCTCAACATATCCTAAAGCAGAAACAAAAATGGCCTAGCCCGAAGTGAGCTAAGCCATTGATGTTGCAGATATTCTTTGGTGGTGATAGGTGGATTTGAACCACCGACCCCAGCATTATGAGTGCTGTGCTCTAACCAACTGAGCTATATCACCAAAAGTAAGCCGACCATTATGCTGTTGAGTAGCGCCTCTGTCAAGAATATTTAAGGTGAAGCGCTAAATTCATTGTCCGCCACGGCCTGCCGCACGCTTTCCAATACGCGTGCCGTTGCATCATCTGCATCGCAATCGATCACCAGCCGCTGCGGCATAGCGCGCAGCCAGGTCAATTGCCGTTTAGCTAATTGACGGGTGGCAATGATGCCGCGCTCGCGCATCTCGGCGTAATCGTATTGGCCATCGAGATGTTCCCAGGCCTGGCGGTAGCCGACGCAGCGCATGGACGGCAGTCCTAGGTGGAGGTCGCCGCGCTGACGCAGGCGGCGCACTTCTTGCAGCAATCCATCACCTTGCAACATCAGGTCAAAACGCCGTGCAATGCGGGCGTGCAGCACCGCTCGGTCAGATGGTTCCAAGGCCAAGGGCAAGAGCCTGAAGGGCAGCTCGGCTGCGCTCTTCTGTGTCAGCAGCGCCGACATGGGCTGTCCCGTCAACGCAATGATTTCCAGCGCACGTTGAATGCGCTGGCTATCGTTAGGTTTGAGACGTGCAGCGGTGATCGGATCGAGCGTTGCCAAGCGGGCATGCTGCGCTGGCAGACCATCGCGCGCGGCTTCTTCGTCGAGCCGGATGCGTAGCGCCGGATCGGCTTGTGGCAAGGCGTCGAGGCCATCGCGTAAGACCTTGAAATACAGCATGGTGCCGCCGACCAAGAGCGGCAGCTTGCCGCGTGCGCGGATCTCTTGCGCCAGCCGCAAGGCATCCTGGCGAAATTGCATGGCCGAATAGGATGCACTCGGATCGAGAATGTCGATCAGGTGATGTGGCACACTGGCTAATTCATCTGCACTTGGTTTGGCCGTACCGATGTCCATCTCGCGGTAGACCAGCGCGGAATCGACCGAGATGATTTCGCAAGGGATGTGTTTGGCGATAGCCAGAGCGGCCGCAGTTTTCCCAGATGCAGTCGGGCCCATGATGGCTACCGCCAGCGGCGCGTTGCTCATGCTTATTGCCCGCGCAGAAAGAGTTTGTCCAGATCCGACAGCGCCAGCAAGCTCCAGGTCGGCCGTCCGTGGTTGCATTGATCGGCGCGTTCGGTGGCTTCCATTTGGCGCAACAGGGCGTTCATTTCTGGAATTGTCAGGCTGCGGTTGGCACGCACGGCGGTGTGGCAGGCCAGTGTGCCTAGCAGTTCGTTGCGACGTTCCAGCAGTACCCGCGAACCGCCAAATTCACGCACGTCACGCAGCACGTCACGGGCCAGGGTCTGGGCATCGGCATTCTTGAGCAGAGCGGGAACGGCGCGCACTGCCAGCGTGGTCGGCGACATCGCCGCGATGTCAAAACCGAGCGCGCTGAGCGTCGCTTGGTGTTCTTCGGCGGTGCCGACTTCGACGGCGTCGGCGTAGAAGGTGACCGGAATCAGCAGTGGTTGCACAAACATGCTGTTGTCATCGAGCGCGTTCTTGAGTTGCTCATAGAGAATGCGCTCGTGAGCGGCGTGCATGTCGACCACCACCAGGCCTTTGCTGTTTTGCGCCAACACGTAAATGCCGTGCAATTGCGCCACCGCGAAGCCTAGTGGGAAGTCGTTCGGCGGCAAGTTTTGCGTGGCGCTTGGCGCGGCTGTGTGCGTCGGGTTGGTATACGCTGTGAGCGGAGCGCCGTCGCGTATTTCCAGGTTGGTTTGCACGCCAGGGCGGAACAGGGCGCCGTAGGCCGCAGTGTCTTGCGCGATGCCGTGACTATTGCCGGCTGCGAAGGTGGGGCGCAGCGGCGCGCCAAAGCTGCTCTGCTGTTGTTCGCGCTGCCATGGCAATGGACCCGCCGCTTGTGGTGCCGGTGCGGCGCCGTGGGCGGTGGCTGACGTGGTGGCGAGTGCGCGGCTGACCGCATGAAACACAAATTGATGCACGCTGCGGCTGTCGCGAAAGCGTACTTCGATCTTGGACGGGTGGACGTTGACATCAACTAGCGCCGGATCCAGATCCAGCGACAGCGCATAGGACGGGTAGCGGTCGCCGTGCAGCACGTCTTGATAGGCGGCGCGCACGGCGTGAACCAGCAGTTTGTCGCGCACGAAACGGCCATTGACGTAGAAATATTGTGCGTCGGCACGCGCCTTGGAAGCCGTTGGCAATCCGACAAATCCATGCAGCCGCAAGGCTCCCGCGCTTTCGTCGAGGGGCAGGCGGGCCGCAGCGAATTCGTCGCCCAGGATATGGGCGCTACGTTTGGCGAATTCGCCGACGTTCCAGTGATCGACGGTTTTGCCGTTGTGACTGAGTGAAAAACTGACGTCCGGACGGGCCAGGGCGATACGGCGCACCACTTCTGCGCAGTGGCCATACTCAGTTTGCTCTGACTTGAGGAACTTGCGCCGTGCTGGCGTATTGAAATACAGGTCTTGTACATCAATCGTCGTGCCCGCTGCTCCTGAGGCCGGTACTACGGTACCGTCTTGCGAGCCGGAAATTTCCCAGGCGTGGGCAGCGTCGGCGGTGCGTGTGGTCAGCGTCAGTTGCGCTACGGAGGCAATCGAGGCCAGCGCTTCTCCGCGAAAGCCGAGCGTGCCGACGTTTTCCAGGTCGCTCAGCGAGGCAATCTTGGAAGTCGCGTGGCGCGCCAGTGCCAAGGGCATCTGTTCGGGCGCGATGCCGCGGCCGTTATCGGTGATGGCAATACGTTTGACGCCGCCTTGCTCCAGCCGCACGGTGATTTGCGTGGCGCCGGCATCGAGCGCATTTTCGAGTAATTCCTTGACCACCGCGGAGGGGCGTTCAATCACCTCGCCTGCTGCGATCTGAGAAATTAATTGATCTGGCAGGGCCTGGATGGGGCGGGGCTGGCGGCCGCTAAAGTCTGGTGCATTCATGCCGCGATTATACCCGCGCCGCTACGGTGCCTGGCGTGTTCGCATCCACGGTCATTTGCGAAAGGTGCTCGAGTTTGAACGTGCTCACTGCACTATTGCCGTTAGTTTGTCAAAATGGCAATGCTTACAAGTATTTGTCAATCTGGAAATTGGCGAGCCATGTATCAAATTCGCCTGCTGGTGATGGCCGCGCAAACAGATAGCCTTGCGCGACGTCGCAGCCTTGTTGGCGCAGTAGCTGGTATTGCTGCTGGTCTTCTACTCCTTCAGCCACCACCGTGAGATTGAGGCTGGTGCCGATGCGAATGACTGCATCGGTGAGCGCGCGCACGGTTTCGTCATGGGTCATGTCACGCACAAAGCTTTGGTCCAGCTTCAATTCGGATACTGGTAAGTTGCGCAGGTAGCCCAGACTGGAATAACCGGTGCCAAAATCATCCATCGCCAGTCGGATGCCCTGTGCGTGGATGGCATGAATGGTACGGGTAGTGCTGGGATTGGCATCCATCATCACGGTCTCGGTGATTTCCAGTGTCAGGTCGCTGGGGCTGAGGGCGTAACGTGCTATCAATGCCGCAATGAAATTGGGCAGTTCCAGATCGTGAAAATTAGTCGAAGACAGGTTCACCGAAATGGACGGTACGGTGGTACCGCGTTGACGCCATGTATGCAGTTGGTGACAAGCTTCTTCCAGCGCCCATTTGCCTAGCTCGCCGATGAGTCCGCATTCTTCGGCAATCGGAATAAAACGGGCCGGCGAGACATTGCCCAATTGTGGATGGTGCCAGCGCGCCAGGGCTTCGACGCCATGCAGCAGGCCGCTGCGCATGTTGATCTGGGGTTGGTAGTGCAGTTCAAAATCACCCATGAGCAGGGCATTGCGCAAGGCACCTTCCAGTGCCAGGCGTTCTTGTGCCTGGGCGTTCATTTCGTCGCTGAAGAAGCTGAAGCGCCCGCGATTTTTCCCCTTGGCTTGGTACATCGCCATGTCGGCTCGGTGCAGCAAGACTTCGATAGTTTGACCATTGTCAGGAAACAAGCCGATACCGATACTGGCGCTCGGTGTGATTGTCACGCCGGCAATATGACAAGGTTGCGTCAGGTTGTGCAGAATCCGTTTGACCACATCGGTGACGCAATGCAGATCGCATTGTGCCAGCACAACAACGAACTCGTCACCGGACAGGCGCCCGACGATATCGGCCTTGCGCGCTTCAGCTTGTAAGCGGGTGGCGACGATGCGCAATAGTTCGTCGCCGGCCTGGTGGCTTAACGAATCGTTGATTTGCTTAAAACGGTCGAGATCAATGAACAGCACCGCCAGTGCTATTTGGGTGCGCGCGGCATTGGCAATGGCTTGATTGGCCTTGACCAGCAGCAAACTGCGATTGGGCAGGCCGGTCAGGGCATCGTAGAAGGCCAGTTGATGAATCCGCGAGCGTGCTTCTTCGCGTTCCAGCGCGAGCGCACACAGACGTAGGCTGAGTTCTACCAGCTGGCGCAGGAAGTCGGTGGGATGGCGCTTTTCGCGAAAATAAAGGGCGAAGGTGCCAACCACGCGGTCGTCTGCGGACATGATGGGAATCGACCAGCACGACTGCAGGCCAAACGGCTGTACCAGTTGACGGTAGTCGTCCCACAACGGATCGCTGGCGATGTCGAGCACTTCGACCGCTTCGCGGCGAAATGCCGCGGTGCCGCAGGAGCCGACTTTGGGGCCAATGGCAACGCCGTCCATTGCGCGGGTATAGGCCTCGGGCAGGCTAGGGCCGGCAATCGAATGTAGTCTGCCGTTGTCGTCGACTTGCAGTATCGAGGCGACGACATCGGGCGCGATGCGTTCAAGCTCCAGACAAATCATGGTCATCACTTCGGCCAGGCTGGTTTCACGCGCCATGGCGTTGAGGGCCTTGTATTGCAGCACTTCGTGCATCTTGGTGTTGGTGATGTCGGTCAGGATACAGACCGCATTGACCAGCTTGTCCTCGGGGCTGAAGATGGGATTGACTACCACGGATACCCAGAGCGGATGGCCGGATTTGTTGATCATCATTTCTTCGCCGTGAAAGCTCTGTCCATCGCCAATGACGGCGTAGCACTCGTCCATCAATTTCAGGATCGGCACCTGACCGACAAAGAGCTCACGCGGCTGGCGGCCGATCACTTCTTCGGCGGCAAAGCCGAGCATGCGACTGAAGCCGGTATTGTGGAAGACGATCACATTGGCTTCATTGGTGATGAAGACGGCGTTGTCGGTTTCATTGATGCCAAGCGACAGCAGATGCTGATATTCACGGTCACGTTGTTCTCGTACTACGCGATAGGAGACGTCCGAGCCGATGCAGATGATCTTGATCGGTCGGCCATTCAGATCGAATACTGGAGTATAGGTGGCCTCCCACCAGACTGGACGTCTATCGCGTGCGATGCGCTTGAAACGCCCGGAAAAATGGCGACCTTGGCTGAGGTCGTGCCAGAAATTCTTATATTCCTGACTATTGATGTATTCGGTTTCGCACAGCATCTCGTGATGTTGGCCAATGATTTCCTGCGGTAGGTAGCCCATTGTCTTGAGGTAGCTACCGTTGGCGCCGACGATGGCGCCAGTGGCGCTAAATTCGACCACCCCGAGCGAACGATTCAGCGCCTGTAATACACTGTCTTTTTCTTCTGAATCGTCAATATAGGTAGTGATATCGGCCGCCACCGAAACTACCCTCTGCAATTGCCCCTGAGCATCGACAATGGGATTGCAGGTTGCCTCCAGCCACAAGCGGCTGCCGTCACTGCGCAGACGCTGCAGCGATCCTCTGACGATTTCGCCCTGATGCAGCCGACGCCAGAACTCCGCATATTCGGGTGACTCAGCATACTGTGGGTTGCACAGCATGCGATGATTGTGACCGAGGATGTCGGCTGACTGGTAGGCCAGCATGCTAAGAAAATTGTCGTTGGCATTGATGATGGTACCGTCGGGGCCCATTTCCAGAATGGCCATTGAGCGCGACAAGACCTGCAGCATGGCATCTTTGCCATCTTGCCAGTTGTGATACTGGTCCGCCTGCGGGATTAAATGTTCCCAATTTTTCTTCATGGGTGGTCCCCTCGTATTCCGTGACGGCCTCGGCGCATACCTGTGCGCTATCCGGGGGCCATCATTTTCAGCATGTCACCTCGGCGGCCATTTGGCGCGTCTGACAAAACACCGCTGACGGTGTCGGGTTTGCTTGTCATCGATGTTTTACTTGGTGTTCTGAATAGGGCGAGAAACGAGATGCCGATCGGCAGGAGGGGCAAGATAAGAAGTCCCTGTATGGAGCAGATTACGATGTTCAAGTTGGCAAAGCGCATGGAATCCTCTTTGTTATGCCCATCTTATCCAGCGGCAGCAATCAAAGTCACAAGGCTTATCGGATTTGAATTGTTGTTCTTGAGAAGAATAGCAGAATATCTGTATTGGATCTTTTCATTTGATTGTCCGTATTTTGCGGCGTGTATTACGGCAGCGGAATCGGCGAGCGAGTAGTGTATGATTCCCGCGCGACGTCAATGAAACACATGGATGTCATGCTTTCCGGATATGAACCCCCCGTCTTGGCGGGGATCAATGAAATGGGTTTATGGATTACTTGCAGTTACTGGCTGTATTGTTGCACATCGACAAGTCCCTCGGCATCCTGATTCAACAATACGGCACGATGATTTATGTGGTGCTGTTCCTGATTATTTTTTGCGAAACAGGTCTGGTGGTGCTGCCTTTTCTGCCGGGTGATTCCTTATTGTTCATTGCAGGCACTTTTTGCGCGATTGGCGCAATGCATATCTGGTTGCTGATGTTTTTGCTGGTGCTTGCCGCAGTTGCCGGCAATACGCTCAATTATTGGATCGGCAGCGCAGTCGGGCACAAGGTGCTTAGTCATCATTACCGCTGGCTTAATCCGGAGGCGCTGGCCAAAACCCATGCCTTCTACGAAAAGCACGGTGGTAAAACCATCATCCTGGCGCGCTTCACACCTTTTGTGCGCTCGATTGCGCCCTTTGTCGCCGGGGTCTCGAAAATGACGGTAATCAAGTTCCAGATTTTCAATATTATCGGGGCCGTGTTGTGGGTGGCAGGATTGTTAATGTTCGGCTACCTGTTCGGTAACATGCCCTTGGTGCGCGACCATCTCAACACCTTGGTGTTGTTCGGCTTTGCGCTGGCGATTCTGCCGATTGTGCTGGGGGCAATCTGGCAGTTCTATCGTCGATTTTTGTGTCAACGCAAATGAAATCACCGCATCGCTGGATCCGGCGTATTGTGCTACGGGGACAGCATTGCTGCTAAGCGGCATTGTCGTACGTCATGCCAGATGTTGCCTGTTGCGTCTGTCTGGAGAGGGCCGACGCCAGCCGCACTGATGACCCGTGGCTGTCGTGATGGTCATTGTTGACCTTAAATACGGCGATCACTTGCAACAACTGTCCGGTCTGATCTTTCAACGACTGTGCCGCCGCAGCAGCTTGTTCCACCAATGCCGCATTTTGCTGGGTGGTTTGATCCATTTGCGTAATGGCAAGATTGATTTGTGCGATGCCATCGCTTTGTTCCTGACCCGCACTGGTGATATTGCTGACGATATCGGTGACCCGATTGACACTGGAAACCACCTCCTCCATGGTGGTACCGGCCTGCAGGACCAATTTGCTGCCGTTGCCAACTTTTTCTACAGTATCGTTGATCAGTAACTTTATTTCCTTGGCGGCGCTGGCGCTGCGTTGCGCCAAGTTGCGCACTTCTGTCGCCACTACTGCGAAACCGCGCCCTTGTTCTCCGGCCCGGGCGGCTTCGACGGCGGCATTCAAAGCCAGAATATTGGTTTGAAAAGCGATACCGTCAATGACGCTGATGATCTCCACAATTTTTTTCGACGATGCGTCGATTGACCCCATGGTTTCGACCACTTGGCCGACCACATTGCCGCCTTGCTGCGCCGTGGCTGAGGCCGATAGCGCCAATTGATTGGCTTGACGTGCATTGTCGGCATTATGCTTCACGGTAGAGGTCAGCTCCTCCATGGCCGAAGCCGTTTCTTCCAGCGAGCCGGCCTGCTGCTCGGTGCGCGAGGATAGATCGAGGTTGCCGCTGGCGATTTCCGAGGCGGCCGTGGCAATCGTATCGGTGCCGCGTTGGACTTTTTGCACGATCATCTGCAGGTTGTCGTTCATGATTTTGAGGGCACTGAGCAATTGCCCGGTCTCATCCTTGCCGCTGGCATCAATATGTGAAGTCAGGTCGCCGGCGGCCACCGTCTGCGCCACCAGTACGGCACGATTGAGCGGTGTCGTGATGCTGCGGGTAATGAGGTAGGCGGTCACAGCTGCCAGCAGCAGGCCGGTGCCGGCCAAGCCAAACAGTAGATTGCTGGCGCTCTGGTAGCTTTCCTCCACAATCTCGCCGGAGCGCTGCATCATGATCTGCTGTCTTTTGATCATTTTTTGCGCCGCATCCATGTAGGCATTCTGCACCGGGCGGACATCGCTGATCAGCATGTCGATGGCTTTATCCTTGTCGTCGGCGGCGACCAACTGAAAGACTTGATCGATCTTGTCGTGGTAATTTTTTTGTGCCGTCAGCAGGTTGCCAAGCAGCAATCTGCTCTCCTGATCGGCGAGTTGCTTGTCGAGTTGTGCAATCCGCTCCTGGATCGATTTTTCGGCGCCGGCGATGCGCTCGTTTTCGCTTTGCACTTGCTGCTGGTCCTTGAGCAAGAGGATGTTGCGTACCGATCGCGCGACCAGATTGAGCTGGTCGATAATGTCGCCGGCCATGACGGTCTTGGGATATTTGTCGTTGATGACATCGTTCATCTGCTTGTCGAGATGCGCCAGACGATTGATGCCGATTACCGCCATCGCGGCAATCAGCAGCATCAGCAAGCTAAAGCCCATGAATAGGCGACGGCTGATCGTAATATCGGTAATTTTCATGTTTTCCCCCTGATACCTGAAAGCGACAATGATGCGTTTGCTCAGTATTGACGGTGGTGCAGCGACACAGGTTCAATGCGGAAGTTGGACTCGGAAACAAACGCTGAGTATGCGCAATCTACGCATTCATGATGAGTCACGAATATTAAAGATGCAAACTAAATTGAGCTGTCCGAATTCGTTGCGTGGCCGTGCATCAACGCGACGATGCCGTTGCCGGTAAAGCCGCTCGGAAAAAAGAGCGGCTCCCAAGACAGCTGGAGCCGCACGATCAGGTCAGCTTGTTTTTTGCTAGCGGAGGATTTTTGGCGAAATATTTCTTGATGCCATTCATGATGGCATCTGCCATATCATCCTGATAGCCGTTGTCGGTTAGTTTGGCTTCTTCTTCGGGATTGGAGATGAAGGCTGTTTCGATCAGAATGCTGGGGATATCTGGCGCTTTTAATACAGCGAACCCGGCTTGCTCCACGGCACCTCGATGCAACTTGTTGATGCCGCCGATTTCTTTGAGAACGGCATTGCCCACGCGCAGGCTGTCGTTGATCTGGGCTGTCGTCGACAGATCCAGCAAGACACTGGCGAGTTCTTTGTCGTGGGTTTTGATGTTGACGCCGCCAATCATGTCGGCGGAGTTTTCGCGATTGGCCATCCAGCGCGCAGCAGTCGAGCTGGCCCCCTTCTCGGACAGCGCAAATACAGACGATCCGCGCGCAGTACGCTGCACGAAGGCATCGGCGTGGATCGACACGAACAGGTCTGCTTGCACCTTGCGTGCTTTTTGCACGCGCATACCCAGCGGCACAAAAAAGTCGGCATCGCGCGTCAGCATGACGCGCATATTCGGTTGCTCTTCGATTTTTTTCTTAAGGCGCTTGGCGATGGACAGCACGATGTCCTTTTCGCGATTGCCGCGGCTGCCAATCGCACCGGGATCTTCACCGCCATGACCGGGGTCGAGAGCGATCGTGATCATACGTGTCAATTGCAGCTTGCCGTCAGGCGCTGTCTTGGTCAGTTGTGCATCGTCGCTTGCCGCGGGCGCAGGTGCGGCTTCAGGCTTGGCTTCGGCCAATGGCGCTTTAGTGTCGGGCTGCACTTCTTTGGGCCAATTACCCTTTTGAATCAGGCTGGCAATCGGATCCGGAGGTGTGGCCGGATACAGATCAATCACGAAGCGGTATTTGTAGTCGCCCACCGGTTCCAGCGTAAATACCTGTGGCTTGATTTCGTCCTTCAGGTCGAACACCAGGCGCACCACGTTGGGGCGGTTTTGGGCCACGCGCACTTGCTTGATGTAGGGATCGTTAGGCTGGATCTTGGCAACCAAGTCTTTCAAGGTCGAATTAAGGTCAATACCTTCAATGTCAACCACCAGCCGGTCTGGATTCTTGACGATGAAATTGGTGATTTTGAGGTTGCTGTCGTTTTCCAGGGTAACGCGGGTATAGTCTTCCGAGGGCCATACACGCACCGCCAGAATTTGCGAAGCCTGCGCCGGCAGGGGCGTCAGGACAGCAATGAGAAGACTTCCGCCCGCCTTGAGAATGGTGCGGCGGGTCTTGGATTTCAGAGATTTGGAGCGAATTTCAGACGAGCTAGACATTGATGACCCTTGTCAGACAACGCCCGTAATTCTACATCACGTCCGTGTCCAGCAACTGTTAGATGGATGTGGATGTCGGGGGCGGGCAACACAGCCGCGCCCTTTTCCGGCCACTCGATGATGCAGATGTTGTTTTCGTTGAAATGTTCACGAAAACCGGCTTCCAGAAACTCTTCCGGGCTGACCATGCGGTAGAGGTCGAAGTGGATAACGGTTACCATGCGCTCTGCGAGCCTGACGACATAGGGCTCGGCCAGCGTATAAGTGGGGCTTTTGACGCGTCCCTGGTAACCGGCGGCATGCAAGAGTGCTCGCGTTAAGGCGGTTTTGCCGGCGCCCAGGTCACCGTGCAGGTAGATTGCCAGGCCGGGTGCCAGAGCGCCGGCCAGGGCGGCGCCCAGAGCGGCAGTGCCGGCTTCGTCCTGCAAATGAATATGATGGAGCTGCATAATTTTTACAAAATGATCCAATGACAGACTTAGTGGCGCTTGCCGATACCATCAAGACCTGGGGCCGTGAACTCGGGTTCGCCGACCTGCGCATTGCCGACGTCGACCTGTCACATCGGGAGGCCGGTTTTCAGGCCTGGTTAAACAAGGGGTATCACGGCGAGATGGATTATATGGCAAGCCACGGTTTGAAGCGTGCGCGCCCGGCAGAATTGGTGCCAGGCACGGTGCGCATCATCAGCGTGCGCATGCCCTATCTGCCGCGCACGCAGGAACCGTCGCCACCCGACTGGCGCCACCAGGAGCAAGCGCGCGCGGCCGATGGCAGCGCTGCCGTGATTTCAGTCTATGCCCGTGGACGCGATTATCATAAGGTCTTGCGCGCCCGCCTGCAGCAGCTTGCCAGCCGTATCGAGCAGCAGGTGGGGCCGTTCGGCTATCGGGTGTTTACCGACTCGGCGCCGGTCATGGAGGTGGCGCTGGCGGAAAAAGCCGGGCTGGGCTGGCGTGGCAAACATACTTTGCTGCTCAATCGCGACGCTGGCTCGATGTTTTTTCTTGGCGAGTTGTTCACCGATCTGGCTTTGCCGGTGGATGCGCCAGCCAGCGCGCATTGTGGTCAGTGCAGCGCCTGTATCGATGTCTGTCCGACTGCGGCCATCGTTGCGCCTTACGAGCTCGATGCGCGGCGTTGCATCTCTTACCTGACGATCGAACTCAAGGGAAGCATTCCGCTGGAATTGCGCGGCCTGATCGGTAATCGGGTCTATGGTTGCGACGATTGCCAGTTGTATTGTCCCTGGAATAAATTCGCCCAACGTTCGACCTTGCCCGATTTTGATGTGCGCCACAGTCTCGATAGTGCCAGTTTGGTGACGCTGCTGAACTGGAGTGAGGACGATTTCAACCGTAACACCGAAGGTAGTGCCATCCGCCGTATCGGCCATGAGCGTTGGTTGCGCAACATGGCGGTTGGTCTCGGCAATGCCGGGGCTACTTCGCACAAAGGCGATGCGCAGATTGTTGCTGCATTGCAGGGGCGCTTGTCGCATCCATCGGCACTGGTGCGTGAGCATGTGCTGTGGGCGCTGGAGCAGCACGGGTTCTAATGCAGCAGCGCCAGCCAGAATGGCAGCGTCACGGCTGACATCAGCGTGCCCAGGGAAATGAGAAAGGCCGTCACCGGACCGTTGCCACCCATGCGTGCAGCCAGGATGTAGCAACTTGATGCTGTCGGCATGGCGCAGAAAAGCACCACAATTTGCAGTTGCAGCGCCGGCAGACCGAGCCAGCGGCCCAGTACGAAGGCGGTAGCTGGTACGGCCATCAGCTTGATTGCGGTGAAGTAGGCGGACATCAGCTTGTTGTTGCCGATACTGGACAGGCGCAAACCGGCACCGACCATCAGCAGTCCCAGTGCAATCGAGGCATTGCCCAGGCGTGACAAGACGGCACTGGCAACTTCGGGCAGGTGCAGGCCGGCGACACTGAACAACAGGCCGCTGGCGGTGGCGATGAGCAAGGGATTCTGGCGCAGCTCCTTGAACAGATTGCCGTTGCGATGGGCCAGCGCATGCACCGCAGCCATATTGCAAAGTGGCACGCCAAAGCCCAGCAACAGGGCCATCAGACCGACCCCTTCATCGCCACCCAGGCGTGAGGCTAGCGCCAGCGCAATATACGAATTGAAGCGGTAGGCCGTTTGCATGCCCGATTCGTACACCATTGGCGCGGTTTTGATGAAGGGTTTGCCCAGCCAGGTCAGGATGATCCCAACCGCGGTGGCCAGCATGCCGACCTGCACCAAGTGGCCGCTGGTTTCCAGATGTAATTGCAGGCGCGCAGTGGAGTAAAACAGCAGCGCCGGGAACAGCAGGAAATACACCAGCTTTTCCATCCCACTCCAGAATTCGTCACCCCAGCGCGTGATGCGATACAGCAATGCTCCCAGCGCAATGAGGGAGAAATCGGGCAGCAGCAGTGAAACGATTTGCATGGCGGTTTATTTCAACAGGCGCGCTAATTCGACGGCCGTTTTGACATTCATTTTGTCGAAAATATGGGCTCGGTGGACTTCCACGGTGCGCATGCTGATGCCCAGCGCATCGGCGATGACCTTGTTCATCTTGCCGGCCAAAATCAGATCCAGTACTTCGCGCTCGCGGCCCGACAAGGCTTGTAGACGGTTATGCACGGCCTCTTGTTTGCCAGCCTCACGCGAGGCTTGCAGCGCTTCGAGCACGCGGTCCATCAACTGGTTGTCGTTGAACGGTTTTTCAAAGAAATCGAAGGCGCCGTTCTTGAGCATGTCCACCGCCATGGGTACATCCCCATGGCCGGTCAGAAAAATCACCGGGCGCCGGCGCGTGATGCCGCGCTGCGTCAGTTGATCGAATAAGGCCACACCGCTCAATACCGGCATGCGCACATCGAGCAGAATGCATTCACCCTGCGCATCGACATCAACGGCATGCTCCATCGCGCTCAGTAACGCCGCGCCACTGGCATAGGCAGTTGCTGCGATGGCGCGCGATTGCGCGAGCCAGGTGAGTGAATCACGGATGATTTCTTCGTCGTCAACAATGTGCAGCATTGCTTGATCTGATCATGGTTAGTGAGGCACGGCGTTTTAATTTTAAGCCCTGGTCACAGGCGCGCACTTTCTGTGCTGAGGTTGTTGCCGGCGACATGGCTATCGGCTAGTGCCGGCAGGCAGAAGCGAAAGATTGTACCTCCAGCGGGGTTATTGGCATAGGTCAGCGTGCCGCCGTGGAATTCGATGGTGGTGCGGCAGATATTGAGGCCCATGCCCATGCCGTCAGCCTTGGTCGAAAAAAAGGGTGAAAACAGACCCGCAGCCACCTCCGGTGCGATGCCATGGCCTTGGTCGAGCACCGACACTGTGACTGACTCCGGCGCTGTAGTGGCGTAGTCCAGTGTTGCGGTGATGCGCAGGATGCGCCGCTCCGGCAGCACCGACGCCATCGCTTGAATCGCGTTACGGGTCAAGTTCAGCAAGACCTGCTCAAGCAGCACCGCATCACCCAGCACGCAGGGCAGATTGGCCGGTATCGCTGTTTGCAATACCACCAGGAATTGCTGCGCTTGCAATTCGATCAGCGGCGTGATGTTGTCGACGATACTCTTGATCGACACCGGCTGACGTGTTGGTTCGCGCTTTTTGACAAACTGATGCACGCTACGGATGACGTGGCCGGCGCGCTGCGCCTGCGCATTGATTTTTTCCAGCGCCGGCTGCAGCGAGGTTGGGTCAAGCGTACCGTTGTGCATCATGTTGAGGGCCCCGGTGGTATAGCTGGAGATGGCCGCCAACGGTTGGTTCAGCTCATGCGCCAGGGTCGAGGCGATTTCGCCCATGCTGGCCAGGCGCGCGCTGGCCTGCAGTTTTTCTTCCTGTTTGCGATTGAGGTCCTCAACACGTTTGCGGTCGGTGACGTCGAGGATGGACCCCATCCAGCCGGTCTGCTTGCCGTTCAGATCCACCAGCGGCGATTCGAAGATCAGTACCGGGAAGCGTTCGCCATCTTGGCGCTGGAAGATGGTTTCAAACTGCGGTGTGACGCGCCCGGCCAGAACATTGGAAAAGCGTTCCTTATATTCGTCCATGGCTTCGGGCACCCAATACGGCATCGGTGGAATCTTGCCGACCAGTTCTGCCGCGCTGATACCGACCATCTTGCAAAAAGCCGGATTGACATAGGTAATTCGGCCTTGCAGATCGCGTGCGCGCATGCCGGTGACCAGTGAGTTTTCCATGGCGCTGCGAAACGCCACTTCATTGACCAGCGCATCTTCGGCGGTCATGCGGCGATTGATGTCGCGCCATAGCGCCCACAAGCTCCATAGCAGCCCCAGTGACAAGACGATCACCGAGCCCACCAGTAGATTAGGCAACAATTTGGGCGCGCTTTTGGTGCTGTTGGTATGCAGCCGTAGCGTCAGGCCTGGTAATTCGAGCTCGCGCTGGTGAGTATAGACATTCAGACCTGGCCCGCCGGCGGTACGGCGCGCCACGGCTTTGTCGTCGGTGTCGGTGATCGTGATCTCATTGTCCTGGGCAAACCACCACGGCACCATTTCATTGAGCACGCGTGCCAGAGAATAGCTGGCAACCAGACTGCCCAGATAGTGGTGTTCGCGAAACAGCGGGATGTGATAGTCCATCAGCTCCGGCTCTGCAATGTCGGAGGGTGCAGCCGGTGCGCTATACATCGGTCGGCCGATGGTGCGCGAATTTTTTTCGGCCTGTTGCGACGGCAGTGACAACGCGTGACGTGAAATGGGGACATCGTCGGTTGAGGCGATCGGTTTGCCCTCGGCGTCGAACCAGGTGACGCGGTACAACTCGCGATTATTGCGTAGCAGGGCGCTAAGGCGGCTGCGGAACTGATCTTGTTTGAGATGCTCGTTGACGATTTCACGGCCGATCAGGCGCATGCTTTCATCGTCGCGGTTGAGCTGGAAGCGTATCGCCTGTTCTACCCACAGCGAATCGGCAATCAATTGCTCCTGACGTTCGTTGGACTCCATCTGCTGGGCTTGCCTTGGCAGCCAGATCAGTGTGGTCAGGAACAGCAGCATCAGCAGAATCGGCAATGTCCAGCGCAGCACATGCCGGCGTTCTGGCATAAACGTTTGAGCGGGAGCTGAAGATGGCGGGCGCGGCGGGGTCATGGCGAGTCAGAGTGAAAGTCAATATCGGTGCCGCTGGCGAGTGTGGCAGAGGGCTTAGTTTAGCGTGCCGTCCCAATGCTGCGTCAGATATTGCAATGCGCCATAGGGAAATGTGGTTTTCCACAGTTGTGCGGCGTCGCTCGCGTGGCAAAATGCCGCTCTGGCTGCAAGTCGCGGTTCTTTATGCGCCGTACCGACTGCCGTTGAATTTATATTAAAAAAATAGGGACACCATGAAACGCGGCTTGTGGGTATTGGCATTGTTCGCCGTCGTCTTGGCGCTGGCCGGATTCGGCAGCGTTTTCAGTGCCGCCAGCGCCGCCGGCAATCTCGACCAGGCACCCATCATCATCAAATTCAGCCATGTGGTGGCTAGTAATACGCCCAAGGGTAAAGGCGCACTGCGCTTTAAGGAGCTCGCTGAAAAAGCCACCAAGGGACGTGTCAGGGTGGAAGTCTATCCCAACAGTACGCTGTATAAGGACAAAGAAGAGCTGGAGGCCCTGCAGCTAGGTGCAGTGCAAATGCTGGCACCATCGTTGGCCAAGTTCGGTCCATTCGGTGTCAAGGAGTTCGAAGCTTTTGACTTGCCGTATATTTTTCCGAACAAAGAGGTGCTGTACCGCGTCACGCAAGGACCGATCGGACGCGAATTGTTCAAAAAGCTCGAACCCAAAGGGATTACCGGACTAGCGTATTGGGACAATGGTTTCAAAGTTATGTCGGCCAATCGGCCGCTGCATGTGCCGTCTGACTTGCGCGGCTTGAAGATGCGTATTCAGTCGTCCAAGGTGCTTGATGCACAAATGCGGGCTCTTGGCGCCGAGCCGCAGGTTCTGGCATTTTCCGAGGTTTATCAAGCGCTCAAGACCGGTCTCGTTGACGGTACCGAGAACCCGCCTTCGAACTTGTACACCCAAAAAATGGATGAGGTGCAGAAATACGTGACCATTTCCGATCATGGTTATCTAGGGTACGCCGTGATCGTCAATAAAAAATTCTGGGACGGTCTGCCGGCGGATATTCGTAGCGCACTCGAAGGCGCCATGCAGGAAGCCACCAAATACGCCAATGCGATTGCGCAACAAGAAAACGATGCGGCCTTGGCGGCGGTGCAAAAGACGGGTAAAACCAGCATCTATCGCCTCAGTGATAAGGAAAAGGCGGAGTGGCGTGCCGCTTTAGTACCGGTGCAGCAACAGATGGCAGAGCGGGTCGGCCGGGATTTGGTGGCGGCACTGATTCGAGAGGGGGCCGGCGCCGAGCGGAGATGAGCTGGCGCAGGTACATTTGGATGACGGCTGGAGGTTAAATTATTTGCTGAAAAGCACTATTTTTCCTTGCGTACGAAGTGTCACACTGTTTTTGAAATGTTGTTATTTGGCACCCTTTCTGTTTGCGCAAAAAGTGCTTTTAATGCGTCTTCAGTGCTGTTAAAGTGCGACCTTCGTCAGCAATGATGCAAAGATTTTTTTTGATTGTAATTTTACCGCACGGCAAGATTGCAAATTGAATTTCAAAGTGGGTGATGCATAACAAACGGTATCGATACCGAGGGCAATGAGGAGACGTGAGCTTTAGAAGCTGTCTGAACGGCCGGGCACACAAGAGACACTTGAGGCGCATCGTAAGATGCGCCTTTTTTATTTTTGCGACGCCGTTTGCGGCGTGGATGATGCAAGGTGCGGCGGCCTTATGTTTAAATAGCTGCTACCTTTTTGCTTTTCGAGTGATTCCATGACCTCAGCGCAAGCCGCCATTTTCTCCGCAATCGTTCCCGCGCCGTTCGGTGCGGTGGGTATTCGTACTGCTGCCGGTGTTTTGCTGGAAATGGTATATCTGCCCAAACATTTTTCTGAAAAAGAGCCCACCGATGCGCTCGCCGATAACGTGGCGGGGCAGGTGCAGCATTATCTGGCACAGGCCGATTTTCGTTTCAAGCTGCCTTTACCGCTGATCGGCTCAGATTTCCAGCGGCGCGTCTGGGCTGCTATCGCCAGTATTCCGCGCGGTGAAGTGCGTACCTATGGACAAATCGCCAAGCAGATCAAGTCGGCGCCACGCGCGGTTGGACAGGCGTGCGGCGCCAACTGGTTTCCCTTGATCATCCCTTGCCATCGAGTGACGGCCGCCGGCGGTCTGGGCGGCTTTGCCCATCAAGATGACGAGCAAGGCTTTCATCTCGGTGTCAAACGCTGGTTGCTAGCCCATGAAGGCGTCAATGGCTACTGAAGGCGGCGTAAAGCGCGCTGGAGCTCCCAAGCCTGAGGCCAGTGGCGCCAGTCTGAGTGCCATCGATGAATTTTGCGACAGCTTGTGGCTCGAAGACGGCTTGGCCAAGAATTCACTGGAAGCCTACCGGCGTGACATGACGCTGTTTGCCCATTGGCTGCAGAGTCAACGCCACAAAGATTTGCTGGCCACCGAAGCGGATGACCTCAATGCCTACTTTGCGGCACGCCATGCCGATACCAAGGCCAGTTCCGCCAATCGACGACTGGTGGTGCTCAAACGGTTTTTTCAATTGGCATTGCGGCAAAGGCGCATCAGTATCGATCCTTGTCTACGCTTGAAGTCTGCCAAGCAGCCGCCGCGTTTTCCCAAGGTCTTGTCGGAAGCGCAAGTCGAGGCCTTGCTGGCTGCGCCCGACGTGACCACGCCGCTGGGGTTGCGCGATCGCACCATGCTGGAGCTGATGTATGCCAGCGGATTACGGGTTTCCGAGCTGGTTTTGCTCAAATCGCTCGAAGTCGGCATGAATGAAGGTGTTTTGCGGGTGACTGGCAAAGGTAACAAGACCCGTCTGGTGCCGTTTGGCGAAGAGGCGCGCAGCTGGATCGAGCGTTACCTGCGCGAGTCGCGGTTGCTGATTTTGGCCGGGCAGATTGATGACGCCTTGTTCGTGACCGCCCGCGGCGCTGCCATGACACGCCAGATGTTCTGGACGCTGATCAAGAAGTATGCGCAGCAGGCCGATATTCGCGCACCGCTTTCGCCGCATACCTTGCGGCATGCATTTGCCACCCATTTGCTCAATCATGGCGCCGATTTGCGGGTAGTGCAGATGTTGCTCGGTCACGCCGATATTTCAACCACCCAGATTTATACCCACGTGGCACGCGAGCGCTTGAAAAAACTGCATGCGCAACATCATCCACGGGGCTAAGGCAGATTTTAGCCGCGATAAGCCGAGGTGCCAAAGTCAAACTCTTGCGGCATAATGTGCGCCAAATGCGCTCAAAAAAAGATCACGTTTCGGAAACTCCTGCCACGCAATTCCTGCGCAAGCACGGCATCGCGTTCACTGAACACCCCTATGCATACGAAGAGCACGGCGGCACCAGTGTGTCGGCGCGCGCGCTGGGTGTCGAAGAGCATCAAGTGGTGAAGACGCTGGTGATGCAGGATGAAGCTGCCAAGCCCTTGCTGGTGCTGATGCACGGCGACCGCAAGGTATCTACCAAGAATTTGGCGCGGCAGATCGGTTGCAAGTCGGTTGCGCCTTGCACGCCAGAAGTGGCCAATCGCCATTCCGGATTTCTGATCGGCGGCACCTCACCGTTCGGCACCCGCAAGACGATGCCGGTGTATGTCGAAGAGAGCATTCTCAGCTTGCCCAAAATCTATATCAACGGTGGCCAGCGCGGATTCCTGGTAGGCATTGCGCCGGCAGTGATCAGTGCCGTTTTGCCCAGCAAACCGGTACACTGCGCGCTGGAAGAATAAAGCGCGTCAAGCGCGGCCCGCTGAAAGAATGACAAATCAATCTCAGCACCAACAAAGAGGAACTCATGAATACAGTGTTGTTTGCCATTGCCGCTTACCTGATCGGCTCCATTTCGTTTGCGGTGGTCGTGAGCAAACTCATGGGATTGTCCGATCCGCGCACCTACGGCTCGAAGAATCCCGGCGCCACCAATGTACTGCGCAGCGGTAACAAGAAGGCGGCAGCGCTAACTTTGCTGGGCGATGGTTTCAAGGGCTGGCTGGCGGTTTGGCTGGCCCAGAAATTTGCTGCGCAATACGGCATTGAGGACGGCGGCATTGCACTGGTGGTGGTGGGTGTATTTCTCGGGCACTTGTGGCCGGTATTTTTCCGTTTTGCCGGCGGTAAGGGTGTCGCTACTGCGTTGGGTATCTTGCTGGCGCTGAATGTCTGGCTTGCCCTGGCGACGCTGGCGACCTGGCTGGTGATTGTCTATGCCTCGCGCTATTCTTCGCTAGCGGCGCTGGTGGCGGCAGTGTTCGCGCCGTTTTACTACGGGCTGTTGTTTGGTAGCGCCGATCCCATCTTGCTGGCCGTGTTGGCAATGAGTGCGCTATTGATTTACCGGCATAGTAAAAATATCGGTAACTTGCTGGCCGGCAAGGAAAGTAAAGTCGGCGCCAAGAAAAAATAAAACAACCCGGCTCAGGCCGGGTTTGTTGTTTCAGTGGCGAGCTCGTTGAGTTCGTCGAGTGGCCAGCGCGGTCGCACGCTGAAGCCATAGTTGCGTGTTGCCGCGCCAGGATGGGCTTGTAGCCGCATGGCGCCGGCAAAGGCGATCATGGCACCATTGTCGGTGCAGAATTCCAGTTCCGGATAAAACACCTGATAGCGCCGCTTGGCCGCCGCCGCGTTCAAGCCCGCGCGCAATTGCTGATTGGCGCCGACGCCGCCGGCGATCACCAACCGTTGCATGCCGGTATGCTTCAAGGCATTCATGCATTTGGCCACCAGCACATCGACGATGGCATCGACAAATGCACGCGCAATATTGGCCTTGTCTTGCTCGCAGAGATTACTGGTTTGATTCTTGACGACGGTCAGGACGGCGGTCTTGAGGCCAGAAAAGCTGAAATCGAAGGTTTTTGAATGCAACATCGGGCGCGGCAATTGGTAGGTGCCGGCAATGCCAAATTCAGCCATACGTGAAATCGCCGGTCCGCCTGGATAACCGAGGCCTAGCAGCTTGGCCGATTTGTCGAAGGCTTCGCCGGCGGCATCATCCAATGTTTCCCCCAGTAAAGTGTAGCGGCCTACGCCATCGACACGCATCAGTTGCGTGTGGCCGCCGGAGACCAGCAAGGCAACAAATGGAAACGCCGGTGGATTGGCGGCCAGCAAGGGCGACAGCAAATGTCCTTCCAGGTGATGTACGCCCAGCATCGGCTTGTCCAGCGCCAGGCCTAGGCCGCAGGCGACCGAGGCGCCCACCAATAAAGCCCCGGCCAGACCGGGACCCTGGGTGTAGGCAATCGCATCGATATCATTGTGGGCCAGGCCACTGGTGTCGAATACCTCACGCAGCAAGGGCAAGGCACGCCGAATATGGTCACGCGAAGCCAGTTCCGGCACGACGCCACCATACTCTTCATGCATGGCAATTTGCGAATGCAGGGCATGGGCCAGCAAGCCTTTGTCCGTGTCATATAGGGCCAGACCGGTTTCATCACAGGAAGATTCGACGCCGAGAACAATCATTGCAACAGGAGGGAAACAGAAAGCAGATGGAGACACCGTGGCGTCTGAAGCCGCTATTGTAAAGGAAAGCGCCTGGTCGCCGTGGTACAAGCACAGGCGGGCCGGCTTGGTGTAACCTTGCGCACATCAAAAACGAGAGCAATACCATGACAGATTCGAATCAGGACATGTTGGCTGCGGCCCGCTTCATCAAGGAAATCGGCCGCGGCAAAGACGGTGCCCGCAGCCTCTCGCGCGACGATGCGCGACTCTTGTACAGCGCCATGCTGGACGGTCGTGTCAGCGATCTGGAGCTGGGCGCGATCTTGCTTGCCATGCGCGTCAAAGGTGAGTCAGTCGAGGAGATCGGCGGTTTTCTAGAGGCGGCAGAAGCTTCCTTTGTGCCGCTGCAGGCGCCGGCCGGGCGCTTCGCTCCGGTCGTGCTGCCGAGTTATAACGGTTCGCGCCATATGGCTAATCTGACGCCTTTGTTGGCCTTGTTGTTGGCGCGTCAGGGGGTGCCGGTATTGATGCATGGCGTGACGCAGGATCCGCAGCGCGTCACCAGCGCCGAAATTTTTGCGGCATTGGGCATGCCGCATGCGGTCGATGCAGCACAGGCCGAAGCCACAATGCGTACTGGTCAGCCGGCTTTTATCCCGATCCAACATCTGGCGCCGAAGATGGCTCGCCTGCTGGCCATGCGTCGGATACTCGGTGTACGCAATTCAACCCACACGCTGGTCAAGATCATGCAGCCCTTCGCGGGAGCGGCGTTGCGTCTGAGTTCTTATACTCATCCTGAGTATCTCGAAATGCTCGCTCAGTATTTCACCACGGCGGCGCCGGCGGCACGCGGCGATGCATTTCTGATGCGCGGAACTGAAGGTGAGACCGTGGCCAATGCGCGCCGCGCGCAACAAATCGACTGGTTTCATGATGGTCAACGCACGTTGTTGGTGGAAAAGCAAAGCGTTGCAGAAGAGCTTACTGATTTGCCAGAAGGCCGCGATGCCGTAGCCACGGCGCGTTGGATTGAGGCTGTGATGGCAGGACAACGGCAGGCGCCGGCAGCGATTATGGCTCAGGTAGAACAGTGCGCCACGGCAAGTGCGCAGATTGCCGGCCGCTGAGTCAGCTGCCGTCTTTCACTTTACTATCGGGTTTGCTTTGCGGGCTGCTTGATACTTGCGCGAATGCGAAAATGACTTCCTTGACGATCTTGCGCTGTGGCGCCGGCAGGTTGATGAAGGCCTCAAAAGCCTCCCGTTCGCGATAGCCGATGGCCTCTTCCCAACGGGCACGGCGTTTATCGATACGTTTGCCAATCTCTTCGCCAAAACGCAGATGTTGAGGCGTGACGATGAGCCATTCGGCCAAGGTCTCCAGTTTGTCTTGATTGGGCATGGATTCACCTAGCAGCCACCGACGCACGCCGTGTAAAGTCATCGGCTTGCCCCAATAGCGCAAGTTGAACTCGCGTTCCAATACAGCAGGTTTTGGCTGGTATCCAGCTTGCTCCATTGAATCGCGTAGTCTTTTTGCAAATTTTTCGTTCGCGTTTTCCATTGCTGGAAGTTACTGCCTAGTTGCTCAAAAAAGGGTACGTTTCTGTTTCAATATAGTTACTAAGGAAAAGTGACTTGCAGTTAAGCGCATCAATTCATTGCAATATGGTGAGTATCTTGTTCCATTTTTGGTAACGCTGAAAGTGAACATTTGTAAGCTGTCTAAATCCGTCAACATTTCCTCGTTATACGCCCCGATTATGCAGCTCCGCTGATTGTAAAAATGATTTTCTTGCGTATGAAAAACAGCTGTCAAGAAACTGATTTGTTTGCGATAAACAGGCTAGAATAGGCCAGGGCAAAGGGATTGAGAGCAGAAGTCAATTGCGTATCGATTAACTAAAGTTACGTAAAATACGTCATATCTGAGAAATAAAATTGCGTTGGTGTAAGTCTCCCTTTTTCGTTGTTTTTCTGCCCCATTTTTCTTCATTCTAGGACGCGATGAACGCATGTGTAGCTCGGTTTTTAACCGCGCCGTTTGTGTTGATTTGATGCGATTTGACAATTGGTTTGAAGCGGCAGATGCGGACGGATTTTTTCAATCATGGTTGGCTCCTACAATCTATTACTGACTTGTTTTTCCATATTTGTCGCGACGCTGGCTTCGTACACAGTATTGGAAATCGCCGAACGCATTTCCGCTCAGGAAAGTGTGCGTTTTCGTCGTTTGTGGTTGGCGGTAGGTGCTTTGGTTTTTGGCACGGGAATCTGGGCAAGTCAGTTCAGCGGCATGCTGGCATTCGAATTGCCGATCAAAGTCACCTATGATGTTGTCCTCACGGCCTGCTGTTTGTTGTTGTCCTTTGCGCTGGCTTTATATCTGCTTGACCGCGCCACGCATCGGCGTCTGCACTGGCGGCGCACGCTAGTCGATGGTGTGGTGCTTGGGCTAGGTCTGGCGCTGGTGCAATACCTTGGCATCGCAGCCACGCAGATTGTCCCCGCAGTGGCTTACGCTACCTGGCTGGCGACAGCGGCGGTATTGCTAGCGATACTGACGGCTATCTTGCACATTGGCATCATCTTTACGCTTAACGCGCGCAAGCAGGATAGTCTGGGCAAGCGCGTTGGCCTAGCGATGGGATTGGGATTGAGCATCTTCGGTCTGCATTGGTTGAACATGGCGGCACTCATTTTTTCCCCTGAGAGCAAAGCTGCTGCCACGGGAATGGACAAAGATCAGTTGATGCGATTGGTGATCGGGAGCCTGTTCCTGCTCATCGTGGCGCTTATTTTCAGTAGCGCGCAAAAAACCAAATTACTCAGAAAAATTGTCGGGCGCACCAACGACAAGCTGCTGCATTTCGCCACGCATGACGTGCTCACCGGATTGCCCAATCGTGTCTTGCTCGCAGAGCGTATCCAGCATGCAATTGATGTCTCCAAGCGTAACGGCCTGTCGTTTGCCGTCTTGTTCATGGATCTGGATGGTTTTAAGACCATCAACGATTCGCTCGGACATGCGGTTGGCGACGATTTGCTGATCGCTGTTGGGCAACGTATCCGTGGCTGTATCCGCAGTGAGGATATGGTGTCACGTGTGGGCGGTGATGAATTCGTGGTGGTGATGAGTAATCTGACTTCCGTGGACTTGGTGGAAAATTTTTCTGAGAATATTCTCAGCGTATTGCGACAAGATTTTCGCATCGACGAAACCACCTTGCGCGTGACTTCCAGCATCGGCATCGCGGTATACAAAAATAGTGGGGAGAGCGTTGATACGTTGATGAAAAATGCTGATGCGGCGATGTACGAGGCCAAGCAAAATGGCCGTAATACCTATCGATTTTTTGAGCCGGCCATGCATACCAGCGCCATGCGTCACCTGACGCTGCGCCAGGCCATGCAACAGGCAATCGAACACCAGCAGTTGTCCTTGCATTTTCAGCCAAAGTTCGAAGGCCGGTTGCGTATGCTCACCGGCTTCGAAGCCCTGCTGCGCTGGGATCATCCTGAACTCGGCAGCTTGAGCCCGGTTGAGTTCATTCCAATTGCCGAACGTTCCGGCCAGATTGTTCCCATTGGGGACTGGGTGTTGCGCGAAGTTTGTCTACAAATGGTGCGCTGGGATGTGCAGGGGATGCCGCCGGTGAAAGTCGCTTTGAATCTATCGCCGTTGCAAATGGGGCCAGGCTTGGTTGACAGCATTATTTCTATTGTCGGTCAGAGCGGAATTGCACCGCAGCGGCTGATGTTTGAAATCACCGAAACCGCGGCGATGAAAAATGTTGAGAAAAGCGCGCGCGTCATCGCTGATTTGCAAGAGTTGGGTTTTGATGTCGCCATTGACGATTTTGGCGCTGGCTATTCCAGTTTGGCTTACTTGCAGCAATTTAGCTGCCGGCAAATCAAAATTGACCGTTTTTTTGTCGCGCGGCTGGATCAGGGAGACGCCGCCGGCCTGGCGATCGTGTCGGCCATCATTGCGTTGGCACATGCGTTGAATATGGAAGTCGTCGCCGAAGGGGTGGAAACTGAAGCGCAACTAGACGCCTTGCAAAAACTCAATTGTGACCAGGTACAGGGCTTCTTGCTCGCGCGTCCGGCGACCGCTCCCGATATGCGTGATTTTCTGCGTGAAAAATGGGGGGCGCTGACGTCGCCTGGCAGTGCCGCATCGCTGACTTAAGCATTGATCTCACAAGCATTCTGAAACCTTCGCGTTCCGAATCAAATGCCGCCAGTGGCGTTGTCTTCGACGCTGTACGCAGCACGGACAGCGTCGATGTCTCTTGCTATCCGTATTTTTGGGCCGCGCTTGGGTAAGCGCAATGGAGCGTCTTAGCAACTTTCCAGGTTCAAGGATCCGTTGATTTTTCCTTCTGCATTTGGCGAGGCTGAACCACAACAAGTGAGGAGCTTGAGCGTTTGCAAGTTGTGCCAGGTTTAATGTTGCGGCAGGCGACGCTGGATCACACGCAGATAGGCCAGCAGGCATAACGCGACGATACAAAGACTGATGCTGTTGCAGAGCCAGAAGCCGGCAGCGCCGTGCAGCCAGATTGGCGACCAGCCGAATGGATCCAAGCCGACCACATAGCCGCCACCCAGGCCTACGCCCCACAAGGCCACTGCATAAATGACGGTGGGGATCACGGCGATTTTGTAAGCGCGCAAGACGAATGCGGTAGTGATTTGCAGGGCGTCGAACAATTGATAAAACGCAATGAACAGAAACAACGGCAAGGCCGAGGCAATGATGACGGCGTCCGGCGTGTAGGCGCGAATGATGGCGCCGCGCGCAAACCATACCAGCACGCCGATCAGCACGGACAATATCGCCGCCAATCGAATCCCTGCGTGAGCAATGCGTTTGGCGCCGGGCCAATCACCGGCGCCGATTGCTTGTGCCACTAGTGTGCCGGTTGCGTTGGCCAGTGACAGCGGCAACATGTATAGTACGGCGCCCGCGTTGGCAGTAATCTGATGGCCCGCCACGGCGATTGCACCCAGGCGCGCAATGAAAATGGCCATCAAGGTAAAGCCGGTGACTTCGATGAAATAACTCATGCCCATAGGAATACCAAGCTTGAGCAAGTTACGTTGCGCCTTCCATTGCGGTTTGCAGAAACCTTGGCCGAATAAATGCAGCGGGCGATAGAGCGGTGCGCGGCGCACCAGCAGCCAGCCGGTTAGCAGCATTAACCAGGAGATCAAGGTGGTGGCCATGGCGCAGCCGGGACCGCCGAAGGCTGGCAGGCCGAAGCCACCGAAAATGAACCAGGCATTGAGCGGAATTTTCAGCAGCAGAGAGCCGATCTGGATTGCCATGACCATCTTGGGCCGGGCGATGGCATTATTGAGCGCGGCATATATCCGAAAGCCAAGCGTTGCCGGCAGTGCCAGTGCTTCGATACGCAGATACAGAGTGGCTTTTTGCGCCAGTTGCGGCGAGGCTTGCGCCAAGTTCAAAATCAGCGGAGAGAACAGCAGTGCCAGGCAGCCGACACAACTGAGGAAGAAGGCCAGCCATAATCCTTGCCTGACTTCAGCGCCGATCTCTTGCAGTCGGCGCGCACCATACAACTGGCCAATGATGGGCAGCAGTGCTTGTAGTACGCCGGACAAACCGACGAAGACGCTGATGTAAATCGACATGCCCAGCGCCAATGCTGCCAGGTCGGTCGCCGAAAAACGCGACACCATGGCCGTATCGATAACGCCATTGCCGATGATGGCCAACTGACCGATCAGAATGGGCCAAGTCAATGAAGCAATGCGCCAGGTGTGAAAACGGAGAGTCATGCTGCTCAATAATACACATCGGCCGTTGCCGGCCGATGTCAGGAAGTTTGGGCGCCGGAAAAATCGCCAACTAGAGACGTCTAGGGGCCGATACGGCGGTAGAGGCGGAAGCGCTCGTCGCGGTCCGAGGGGCGCCGGCCTTCCCATAATAATTGCCAGTTGCCTTCGTACTGACGCAACATCAATTCGGCATTTTGATTGTAGACATTGTCCTGCAGCAGCAGGAAGTCACAGCGCATGTCCGGACGGTCTTCAAAGTGTACATTGCCGAAATAGGCAAACGAGGCACGTTGGGCCGGCCCTACGTTTGATTCTACGCATTGTTTGACAGCCGCCATGCGGGCATCGATCTGCTCAGCCACGCCAGCATAACTCTTGCCGTAATTGATCCAGGGCAGCCACAAGGTCATCAGCAGTACCCAGCACAGAATCACGCCACCGGACGACAGCACTACGGCACGCCAAAGTACCGACGGGCGCCGCGAAATGCGCCAATGCACCAGAAGTATCCAAAAAATGCTGACCGTGACGGCGATGACTAGAGAGATCATGCTGAAACCAGGCTTATAGCCAGGTGCCAGTTTGAAGGCATTTTTGGCGATCTGTGCAGGCCAGCCGGTTTCCTTGGCAATCCATCCTATCCAGATGAATGCTGCGCAGGTGCTTAGCGTCATGACCGAGAACCAGTCAACTGCATTAATGGCGCCGCGCTTCATGGTTGGCAAGCCAAACGCCGCCAGAATCGCCAGCGCTGGCAGTAGCGGCAGCAGCATGCTTTGCTCACTGTGGACATTGATCAGCACCACCAACGCTGGTGCAATGACAAAGCTCAGTGGTAGTGAAATATGCAACGAATACGGCTGACGGCGCCAGGCATAGATCGCCCAACTGGCGAACGGCCAAGCCGGCCAGGCAAACCAGATGCCGTATTTGACAAAAAATTTCAGCGACGCCAAGGTTGGCCAGTTCACCTGATAGTTGTTCCAGCTGACCCAGATGTCGAACTGCGAGGCGGTCTCCGGCAGCAGTGCTCGGGTAATCAGTACCCAAGCAGCACAGATGAGCAGCGCGCTCGGCAGCGTGATGGCGAGCAGTGACAGGAGCGCGCTGCGGTAATGCAGGATGGCCAGCACCAGTAAACCGATCAACAATCCGGCTGGCAGCAACCAGCCGTGCGTCAACACCAGCAGACCCAGCACGATACCCAGCCCGAGCGCGTGTTTCAATGTATTGCCGTCAAATAGACGCACCGCCCGATACATGGCATATGCCACCAGGGCAATTTGCAAGGTCTTGGGAGTGGTCTCATGGCTGTGCAGCAACAAACCAAGGAAGCCGAGATAAATCAGGAATGCACCGTCGGCCAATGTACGGCCGTAATCTCGGGCTTCCGGCTGACCGCCAAAAGCCAGCTTGAGCGGTTGCGCCTCGGAACGACGGCCCAGCAGATAGGTGGTATACCAAATTGACAGTGAACCGATCAGGAAGCAGGCGATGGTAGAAATGCGCGCCGCCAGTGGATCGCCGAACAAGCCGCCGAAGAGCTTGATACAAATCGCGCCAAGCCAATAGGCCAGTGGACTCTCGGCCGGCATGGCCATGCCGGCAATATTGGGTGCCAGCCAGTCTTGTAATACGCCATGCGCCATGGTCCACATGATGCCAAAGCTGGCGGCATCATCGTTTTTCCAAGGGTCACGGCCGATCAGACCGGGCAGAATATAGAGTAAACCGAGCGCGATCAGGGCCCAGCGAGGCAGAGCATGGGTCGCAGCAGCAGCGAGACGGACGGGCTTCATCAAGGTGATATTGCTCTTCTAGGACCTGGCTCACGACATTGCGTGGCAGGTTCTGGTTTTAAGGAGACGTGGCAAATCAGCAAAATCATGAGTGCATGCATTGTTCTGGTGCAATGACTGGGTTCTGTTGCCGCAGGTGTTATTGTGCAACAAAACCTGGTTAAAAGTTGTATTTGGTGACATCTTGGACATCCCGAGGACGTCTTGTTCGGACTTGACTGATGCAGATGAGACAAATGGGTGCAGCACATTGCCAAAAAACAAAAAAGGCAGCCTTGGCTGCCTTTTTTGATGTCGAACGCAAATTACTCTGCAGCGACTTGGGTCTTGGAGCCGACCGTACCGAATTTTTGGCGGAATTTTTCAACGCGGCCAGCGGTGTCGACGATCTTGTGCTTACCAGTGTAGAACGGATGCGATTCGGAAGAAACTTCGATCTTCACGAGTGGGTATTGCTTACCCTCGAATTCAATTTTTTCGCGTGTGTTGATAGTCGAGCGAGTGATGAATTTGAAGTCGTTCGAAACGTCGTGGAACAGGACTTCACGGTAATCAGGATGGATGCCAGCTTTCATTTTTGCCTCAGAAATTAATGGTAGCCAATCGCCACTTCGTCGGTCGCCTTGCTTCTTGACCCGATTGTCGATCACTTGCCGGTGTGAAAAGTCCAAGATTATACAATGGAATCATATATTTGCGTCAAATCGACCAAGGCTCGTTGTGTCTGGCAACAACGCAGGTGCAACTGATGTTGGTTCGACGGACGTAAAAAATCCGGCATGTCGCCATGCCGGATCGATTTTTCTGAACTACGCTGCAATATTGGCAATAAATTTAATTGCCACGACGCATCATGTCAAAAAACTCGGCATTGTTTTTGGTGGATTTCATCTTGTCGAGAATAAATTCCATTGCTTCGATTTCGTCCATGTCGTACATCAGCTTGCGCAGTACCCAGATCTTTTGCAACTGGTCTGGCTTGATCAACAACTCTTCGCGGCGGGTGCCTGACTTGGAGAGGTTGATGGATGGATAGACACGCTTTTCCGCCAGGCGGCGGTCCAGGTGCACTTCCATGTTGCCGGTACCCTTGAATTCTTCAAAGATGACGTCGTCCATACGGCTACCGGTTTCGATCAGGGCGGTAGCGATGATGGTCAGCGAGCCGCCTTCTTCGATGTTGCGTGCGGCACCGAAGAAACGCTTCGGACGTTGCAGCGCATTGGCATCGACACCGCCGGTCAAGACCTTGCCGGAAGCTGGGATCACGGTATTGTAGGCACGCGCCAGACGGGTGATAGAGTCCAGCAGGATGACCACGTCTTTTTTCATTTCGACCAGACGCTTGGCTTTTTCGAGGACCATTTCTGCGACCTGGACGTGGCGCGTAGCTGGTTCGTCAAAGGTCGATGCAACCACTTCGCCGCGCACCGAGCGCTGCATTTCGGTCACTTCTTCCGGGCGTTCGTCAATCAGCAGCACAATCATCACGGCTTCCGGATGATTGGTGGTGATGGCGTGGGCGATATGTTGCAACATCACCGATTTGCCAGATTTAGGCGAGGCCACCAGCAGGCCGCGTTGGCCTTTGCCGATCGGTGCGATCAAGTCGATGATGCGGCCGGTGATGTTTTCCTCGCCGCGCATGTCGCGTTCGAGCAGTAGCACCTTGTTTGGGTGCAGCGGAGTCAGATTTTCAAACAGAATGCGGTGTTTTGAGGCTTCCGGCGCTTCGCCGTTGACCTTGTCAACCTTGACCAGCGCGAAGTAGCGCTCGCCGTCTTTTGGGGTGCGTACTTCACCTTCGATGGAATCGCCGGTGTGCAGATTAAAGCGGCGGATTTGCGAGGGCGAAATATAAATGTCGTCAGTCGAGGCCATGTAGCTGGCGTCAGGCGAGCGCAGAAAGCCGAAGCCGTCAGGCAGCACTTCCAAGGCGCCGTCGCCGAAAATTTGTTCTCCTGATTTCGCGCGCTTTTTAAGAATGGCGAACATCAGTTCTTGTTTGCGCAGGCGCGCCGCGTTATCGATGTCCAGGCTGATTGCCATTTCGAGCAATGCGGAGACGTGTAACGCCTTTAATTCTGATAAATGCATATGGGTGTCCCGGGATGGGAATGTAATAGGTGGGGGAGGGAATTACGTGGTGAGTTAAAAACGAAAGGATCGGGCTGATTGTCGAGCTTGCTCGCGATTGCTGATGAAAACTTGCCAATCAGACTGACGATGCCAAAACGTCAATCGTGTCACAAACAGAGTAGGAGTTACAGGCGTAACGCCTACTCTGGCGCTATTTTATATTAGATATTGCTGTCGATGAACGAAGTCAGCTGGCCCTTGGCCATTGAGCCGACTTTTTGCGCCGCAGCGACACCATTCTTGAACAGGATCAGCGTCGGAATACCGCGAATGCCGAACTTGCCCGGAATGATTTGATTGCTGTCGACATCCAGCTTGGCGATTTGCAGCTTGCCGTCGTATTCCTTGGCGATTTCTTCCAGGATCGGCGCGATTGCTTTGCAAGGTCCGCACCACTCAGCCCAGAAGTCCACCAGGACTGGCTTGTCGGATTTCAGAACGTCGGCGTCAAAAGACGCGTCGGAGATATGTTTGATGTTTTCGCTCATGGTCAATCCTCGATATGAGGCAGTATATAAGTAGTCTAAGTAGTCAAATAGCGCCGGAGGAACATACCACCTGCCTGGCGTATGCCATCAACGCTCGCGGAAGTGCATTAGTGCTGAATGCAGATGGAGTCGTTGCGCCTTGTTTCAAGTTATTTTGAAGTGCGGCAGCGGGTAATCGGCGGGGTACGGAACCAATCATACCCGATTTTTGAAAAAAATGCGTTTGCGTTGCGGTAAGCCCTGCACTTGGCTGTCAGGCCCACTGGCAAGGCGATGCCGGATTGCCACAAATCGCAACGGCTCTCGCATACAATGCCCCGAGAAGGGGCTATCGATAGATTTTGACAATGTTCCCGATTCATTTAATTTTTCTTTTTTGGCCGCCATGCTCCATTCATCCCTGCTGATTAGTCCTTCTGCTGATTTTTGGCGGCAAGCTGCGGCTTCCTTGCTGGAGGGCGATCAGGTACTGGCGCAAATTTTGCGCAGCGGTTCCCGCGATTTTTCTGGACTGCAAGTCGTGGTTCCCGCCTTTTCCCACGCTGGGCATTGGCGTGCGGGCCTGGCGCAGGCCTTGGCAGCTTGTGCGCCGGGCGCGTTCATCGCGCCGCGCATTAACACCATGGCGGGCTGGTTGGCGATGCAGGCGCCGGTGCCGGCACTGGATGACAGTCAGCGTCTGATGTTGCTGTATGGACAGTTGCGTCAGCACGGCTGGCTCAAAAAAATGTTCTCGGCGCGTCGCAATACCGATTTGCTACCCTTGGCGCAGACCTTGCTGTCACTGTCGGATGAGTTGACGCAGGCACTCTTGCCGGCAATGGACGCGGTGCCGGGAGACGCCGATGAACGCTGGCGCGTGGCGTTGGAGCAGTTGGCGCCGACGGCACGCAGCATGCTCTCGGATGAGGCGCAACTGGTCTGGTCGATCTGGAAAAGTCAGCTCGACGGCGACGACAAAAATGCGCGTCGCTATGCCAGCATGCTGGCACTGGCGCGACCTGCGCCCGGCGGCGGGATGCTGGCACCGCTGATCTGGATCAGTCCGGTGGCGCCGGAACCCATGGAGCAGGCTTTCCTGGCAGCCTACGGCGCGCATGCATCAGTGCAGCCGGTGCAGCTCGACTGGCGCGGGCCTGATATCCCTTTGTTGTATCAGACGGCATGGCCGGAGCTATGCGATGCAGCGTTGCCGCCAGCGCCGGATGATTTGTTTGCGCCGGCGATGCGAGTACCGACACTGGCATTGTGCCCGGCGGCCAGTCTCGAAGATGCCTCGGTGCAAAGTGCCCAGATTGTGCTGGAGTGGTTGCGTGAGGGTAAGCAAAACATTGCCGTGGTAGCGCAGGACCGGGTCAGTGCACGGCGTTTGCGGGCCTTGCTGGAACGAGCTCAGGTTGCCGTGGCCGACGAAACCGGCTGGAAGCTCTCCACCACCCGCGCGGCGGCAGCGCTGGCAGCTTGGTGCGAAGTTGTGGCCGGGCGCGGTGAAACTAGTGCGTTGCTGGACTTGATCAAATCGCCCTTCATCTTTTCTGCCATGACAGACAAAGCTGCTGCGGCCATGCAGATCGAATGGCAATTGCGGCGTCAGAACATCCTCGGCGAATGGCGCAGCATTCTGACTGCATTTGACAATACCTCGGCAGCATCCGATTGCCTGCAAGCGATTGCGCGCCAGGCAGCAGTATTCGATGGACGTAAAACCTTGCAAGGCTGGCGCGACTGTGCGCAGCAATTGCTTGATGGTCTCGATATGCGCAGTGCCTTTGCGCAGGATACTGCCGGTCAGCAAGTGCTGATGCTGCTGGAGACACTGGGCCATGGTGTAGGTGAAAGCGCTGGCGAAGCTGCTGAGCTGTTCTCGTTTTCCGAGTGGCGCGCACTGCTGAACTTGCAACTCGATGCGGTCACCTTCATGCCGCCGATCAGCGACCGTCGGGTGATCATGTTGCCGCTTAACGGCGCACGCTTGCGACATTTTGATGCGGTGCTGGTGATCGGCGCAGATGCGCAACACTTGCCGTCGCAGCCGCAGGAAACCTTGTTTTTCTCCAACGCTGTGCGTCACGAACTTGGTTTGGCCACACGTCAGAGCCGGCAACGTCAGCAATTACGCGATCTGGCTGAATTATTGTGCAGCAATCAGGAAGTGGTATTGACTTGGCAGACGCATCAGGACGGTGAGCCCAATCCTATGAGTCCATGGCTGGAACGGCTGCAATTATGTCTGGCCCGTGCCGGGATGGCGCCGCTACGCGAAGTGCGGCGAGCGTTGCCGCTGCAGCAATTGCATGTAGCGCCGCTCACCATGCCGGCACCGGCTGCGCCCGATTTGCTGCCGGCCCGCTTGTCGGCCAGCGCTTACAACAGTTTTGTGGCTTGCCCTTATCAGTTCTTCGCATTGCGCATGCTGCGCGTGTCTGTCATGGATGAACTCTCCGATATGCCAGAAAAGCGTGATTATGGTGGATGGCTGCACGCCATCCTGACCACCTATCATGAGACCGTGCGCGATCACAAGACGCCGCAGCCTGAGCGTGCTGCATTGCTGGCGACGATTTCTGCGCAGGTGTTTGGTGCGGCCATTGATCAACATCCAGTGGCGCTCGGTTACGCCGCTCGCTGGCAAAAAGTGATGCCAGCCTATCTGCTATGGGCCAATGAACGCGAGGCGCAAGGATGGCATTTTGTGGTCGGAGAAGAACCCATGCAACAGATGCTGGAATGGTCAGGTGGCGCAATCGAATTGCACGGGCGGCTGGATCGGGTTGATCAGAATAGTGAAGGCGAGCGCGCAGTGCTGGACTACAAGACGCGGCCGTTGCCGGCGTTGGTGACCAAGCTCAAAGATGCGGAAGACCATCAATTGCCGTTCTATGGCTTGCTGTCCGGCCAGCGTCTGACTGGCGCGCATTATGTCGCATTGGAGACCTTTAAGGAGCAGACCGGTGATGTCGCTGCGCCCGACTTTGAACGTCGCCAGGAAGACTTGCAGCAGCAGATCGTCAGTCTCATGCAGTCGGTGCAACAGGGGGCTGGCTTACCTGCCAACGGCATAGAATCGGTGTGCCAGTATTGTGAAGTGCGCGGTTTGTGCCGCAAGGGAGTATGGCAATGAGCGCCGATGCAGAGAACCTGGAAATGACCGCGGCGCCGATTTCGGCCTATCAAATCAATGGTAGTGCGGCTTCAGCGGCAGCGTTTACGTCGGCCGCTTGTGATCCGCACCATTCAGTCGTAGTCGAGGCCTGCGCCGGTAGTGGCAAGACCTGGTTGCTGGTGGCGCGGATGCTGCGCTTGTTGCTGGCCGGCGCCAAACCGGCCGAATTGCTGGCCATTACCTTTACCCGCAAGGCCGCGCAGGAAATGCGGGAACGCTTGATGGAGCTGCTCCATGAGCTGACGCTGGCGCCGGCTGAGCAGGCGCGCGATCTATTGCGCGAGCGCGGTGTCGCCGAAGCAGAACTGGCGCGTGTGATGCCGCTGGCGCGCAGTTTGTACGAGCAGATTTTGTCGGGACAGCACAGCCTCTCGATTGACACTTTCCACAGCTGGTTCGCACGCTTATTGCAGATTGCACCGCTGGCGTCGGGCGTGCCGCATGGCTATGCACTGACCGAAAAAAATGGTGAGCTGATCAACGAGGCCTACCGGCGCTTCATGCAGGCTGTACAAAAACCGGCGCATAGCGACGTCAAGCAGGCCTTGCTATGTTTGTACGAACTGGCCGGCGACAGCGGCGCCAAGCGCCTGCTTGATGCGTTTCTGGACAAGCGCGCCGAATGGTGGGCGGCGACCATGCCGCCGCTGTCTTCGGAGCAAGCACCATTGCAATGGCTGCAGGAACTGTGCGGCGAGGATGCGTTGCGGGACGCGCGCATGCAGGTGTGGAGCGATCCACAACTGCACGCGCAACTGCTGGAGCTTGCTGCGATTTTGGGCAAGGGCGCCAGCGCCAATCAGAAACGTGCGGTGATCATCGAGAGCTTGGTCAGTGGCGCTGCATCGCCCGATAATTTCATCGCGCTGGCATCCCAGTTCTACGACGACAACGACAAGCCGCGCGGTAACAATGCCCGGACCAAGGCGTTGAGGGCCGCGGTGATGGGGCACTATGGCGGCGATGAAGAAAATGCAGTGACGCAATTTGAAACGGCCTTCGAGGGAGTTGGCAATGTCTTGAAAGAGTTGCAGCAGCGCAGTGCCGAAACGATCGTTCTCAAGCTCAATGGCGCCTTGTTTGTCGCCGGCCGTAGTTACCTCGACACTTACCAGGAAGTAAAGGCCGAGCAGCGCGTGTTCGACTTCGCCGATCTGGAATGGCAGGCCTATCGCTTGTTGACCAATGAGGCCACCGCAGCTTATCTGCAGAGTCGTCTTGATGCACGATACAAGCACATCTTGCTCGATGAATTTCAGGATACCAACCCGCTCCAATGGAGTATCGTGCGCGCCTGGCTGCGCGCTTACGGTGACGACGCGGCCCAGCCTAGCGTGTTTGTGGTGGGTGATCCGAAGCAATCGATTTACCGCTTTCGGCGTGCCGAGCCGCGCGTGTTTCAAGCGGCCCGCGTATTGCTTGAGCAGCAGGGCGCACTGGTGTTGCGGGCCAACCAGACACGCCGTAATGCCAGCGCCATTGTCGACATGCTCAATACCAGTTTCGTTGGTCGTAATCCCTTGTTTGCCGCGCAGACCACGTTGGGCATGCAGGGCGGTGCCGTGTGGCGGCTGCCGTTGGTGCAGGCGTCGCAGCAGAGTGAGGACGCACAGAATAATGGCGCCGCGCCGGCAGCCACCTTGGTGACGCCGCTGCGCAATCCGCTGACCACGGCGCGTGAAGAAGAAGACGATGCGCGTCGTCGCGACGAGGGGCATCTGATCGCACAGGCGATTTTACAGGCGCGCCGACAAGTGCAGGTCAAGACCGAGCAGGGTGAGCGCGCGCTCAAGTGGGGCGACGTGATGTTGCTGGTCAAGAAGCGCCGTCATTTGATCGCTTACGAAAGTGCTTTGCGCGAAGCAGGTATTCCGTTCGTATCGGATAAGCGCGGTGGCTTGCTTGAGGCACTGGAAATTGCCGATCTGATCGCACTGCTCATTTTTTTGATGACGCCTAACGATACACGTGCTCTGACGCACGTATTGAAGAGCCCGATCATCGGTGCCAGCGATACAGATCTGATCGCGTTGGCACAGCAGCCCGAGCCGGATTGGTGGCATCGAGTGCTGGCGCAGCACCAGAGTGCAACGGCATCGCCAGCAATTGCACGGGCAGCCCAATTGCTGACGCAATGGCTGCAGGCGGCGCCACACTATCCGGTGCATGATTTGCTTGATATGGTGCTGCATCAAGGCCAACTGGTAGCTCGCTATGCCCAGTCAGTGGCACCGGCCATGCGTACTCAGACGCTGGGTAATATCGATGCTTTCGTCGAATTGGCGTTGAATCTGGATGCCGGCCGCTATCCCAGTTTGCCCAAGTTCATCGATGCGCTGCGCAGCTTGCAGCGTCATGCCGACAGCGATGCGCCGGACGAGGCCAGTGTCGATGCCGGCGCCGATGCGGTACGCATTTTGACAGTGCACAGTGCCAAGGGCTTGGAAGCGCCTGTGGTGGTTATGCTCGACACCAATCACAGCGATCCTGCCAACGACAATGTCGGCATTTTGTGCGACTGGCCGCAGGATGAGGATGCGCCGACTCATTTTTCCGCGTTTGGACGCAAGAACGAGCGTGGCCGTGCGCGTGGGCGTTGGTTTGATGCCGAAGAGGGTTTTCGCCAGCAGGAAGATTGGAATTTATTGTACGTTGCCGTCACTCGTGCCAAGCAATTGCTGATCATCAGCGGTGTGGCCGGAACCCGTGGCGCGCTTGCCGGCGGTGTACAGGACGGCAGTTGGTATCACCGCCTGTTTGACCGCGGCAGCGAAGAAAATTGTCAGCGCGTCGACTTGCAAGCGGCCGCTCTGATGAGCTCTGATGCTGCTGATACGCGATTTTCTCTGCCGCTATTTAATCCTACGCCGCAGCCGCAACGGCTGCTATCATCGCCGGATGTTGACAGCGCCGCGATTGCCGAAGGCGTCGCCTTGCATGGATTGCTGGAGCGTCTTACCTATGCGCAAGCGGCTTGGCCATTGGTACTGCCGGATGCGACAACGATTGCGCGCTGGTTGCCGTGTTCGCTGGCCCTGGCAGTGGTGGTACGCGCCCAGGCTGAAGTGATCTTGGCGCAGGAGGCGTTGCAGCGGTTTTTCAATCCGGCGCTGCACCGCTATGCACGTAATGAAATGGAAATCGTTAGCGTCAGCGGGGTGTTGCGATGTGATCGTGTTGTGGTATTTGACGACGAAGTCTGGGTGCTCGACTATAAGCGACGGCTGCTCGACAGCGAGCGTAGCGCATATCAGGCGCAATTGGCCGAATACCGCGCGGCGCTGATGCCAGTGTTTTCTGAAAAAGCGATCAAGTCGGCGTTGATCACAGCAGATGGCGTGTTCTGGGAACAATAGTACGGCGGACAGAATCAAAGCGTGGCAATGATGATACGGGGAGGTATGCCATCTGAAATAAGATTGACTTAGCGTTACGCTAATGCGTTCTAGGATAGTGTCAGCGCATCGCGATCATCATTCGCACCTTTGTTACGCGCAGTCGTAGATGCGTGCCAAATCAAGCCATTTTCGGGAGGGGATTTATGCAATGGATTCTTCCATCCTTCGCCCTTGGGCAACCGGTTCAATGGAACGCGTTGTTGCTGTTCGGCGGTTTGCTGCTGTTTGGGTTGATTGCCGGCCATGTCGTCTCGAAATCACCCTGGGTGCCTCGCATTACGGGTTATTTATTGGTCGGTTTCGTGCTCGGTGGAGGCTGTTTGAACTGGCTCTCCGGCGACGTCCTCAAGGTAACCAATATTTTTGCCGATATCGCTGTGGCCTTGGTGCTGTATCAGCTTGGCCGCTATGTTGATATCGGCTGGCTCAAGCGCGAAAAATGGCTATTAGCGACTGTTGCCGTCTCTGCTATTTTATGTTTTAGCTTCGTCAGCCTGGCCTTGCTGTGGTTTGGCACCGCGCAGGCACCAGCCTTGTTAGGGGGGGTCTGGGCCATCGCCACGGCACCTGCGGTGGTACTGGTGGTACTACGCGACCTCAAGGCGGAGGGGCAAGTCACGCGCCGCTTGGCAACCATGACGGCGCTCAATAATTTCGTTGCGATTCTCGCTGCCTATGCCTTGTTGCCGGTGATTGCGCATGAATCTGTCACGCCGCTGCTGAGGTTGGTCGAAAATACACTGTACTCATTGATCGGCTCCTTGCTGCTGGCGTATCTGACCTATTGGCTGATGATGCCATTGGCGCGCTGGCTTGGGCGGCAGGGTAGTCGGCAGTTCGTGCTGGTGATTGCGGTCATCGCGCTGGTCATTGGGGTGGCGCATGCCTTACATCTGCCGGTGATGCTGGCCATGCTGATCTTTGCCATCATGTCGAAGAATCTGGATCGCCAATATGATCTGATGGAGCTTGAGTTTGGCGTCGCCAATGAATTGTTCGTCGTGATGCTGTTCGTCACCGTCGGCGCTTCGATGCGACTGACGGATTTGGCGATGGTCGGTCTGTCGGTGCTGATTCTGGTGGCCGCGCGCTTTGTGGCGATGGGCTGCGGCGTGTTTTTGTTTGCGCGATTTGCACGCATGAACTGGAAGCAGGCCGGTTTGCTGACCTTGGGTACCTTGCCGATGACCGAGTCCGGACTTGGTCTGATGCAGACGATTTCTTCCTTGTATCCGCAGACCACGGCCGATGTGGTGCCGTTATTGGCGGGTTGTATGATTGTGCTGGAATTGTTTGGCCCGATTGCCACGCAATTGGCCTTGATCAAATCTGGTGAAAGCGGACGCGAATGACTACCTCCTCACTTCATGAGCAGTCGCAGGAAAGTGTCGGCAGCAGCGCCATTCTGCCGTTTACGGTTTCGGCACCTTATACGATGGGAATTGAGCTCGAACTGCAACTGGTCAATCGACGCAATTACAACCTCGCCAGTGATGCCGTTGACTTGCTGACCTGGATTGCGCCGCGAGAGCTGCAGCAGCAGATCAAACTGGAAATGACGCAAGGCATGATCGAGCTCAATTCCAGTGTGCATACGCGCGTGGACCAATTGATCGAAGAACTCAAAGGTCTGCGCGCGGCGCTCAACCGTGGTGCGCAACATCTTAATATCGATGTCTCCGGCGGCGGTGCGCATCCGTTTCAGCATTGGAACGAGCAGCGTATTACGCCGAGCGAACGCTTCTATTACCTGCACGAAAAATACGGCTATCTGGCCAAGACCTTCACCGTATTTGGTCAGCACATTCATATCGGCGTGGCCAATGGCGACGACGCGCTCTATCTGATGCATGCATTTTCACGCTTCGTGCCGCATTTCATCGCATTGTCGGCGGCGTCGCCTTTTTACCAGGGAGCCGACACCAAGTTTGACTCTTCCCGCAGCAACGTGGTGCGCGCCTTTCCCCTGTCGGGGACGGCACCGGTAGTGACCAAATGGGTACAGTTCGAGAATTATTACGCCGAACTCTTGCAGATGGGCATTATCGGCAGCATGAAGGATTTTTACTGGGATATTCGCCCCAAGCCGGAATACGGAACCGTCGAAATCCGCGTCTGCGATACGCCGCTGACGATCGAACATGCTGCCCATCTGGGCGCTTATGCGCAGTTGCTGGCGCGCTGGATTTTGACCGAGCGGCCTTTCGTTATTCGTGATGATTTTTACTTGCTGTATCAATACAATCGTTTCGAAGCTAGCCGTTTCGGCCTCAGCGGGATGTTGGCATTACATGGCGAGACACCGGCAACTTCGAGTAAACTGCCGATCTTCGAGCATTTACTGACGCAACTATCGCTGTTGCAACCGTATGTGCAAAACCAGGTTGAACAGCTTACGCTCGAGCGTTTGCGCAACATGGCGCATCATCGCCTGAGCGATGCTGGCTGGTTGCGTCAGGCATTTGCCCAGCGCGGATCGCTCAACGATATGATGCGTCTGTCGTCCGAGCTGTGGATGGATCGATCACCGCCTTCTTATTTCCAATGATGCCACTTGCTTGCGCCCCGAGAGCCTGCAGGGGCGAAAGCAAAACATGACAAAACAATATGATGTGGCAGTAATCGGCGCCGGCGCCGCTGGCATGATGTGTGCGGCGGTAGCTGGTCAGCGCGGCAAGTCGGTGGTGTTGATCGATCATGCCAGCAAGCTGGCGGAGAAGATTCGCATCTCGGGCGGCGGGCGCTGCAACTTCACCAATATCGGCGCTACGCCACAAAACTTCCTTTCGCAAAACCCGCATTTCTGCAAAAGTGCCTTGTCGCGGTACACCCCTCAGGATTTTTTGACACTGGTCAAGCGTTACCGCATCGGCTTTCACGAAAAGCACAAGGGGCAGTTGTTTTGCGACGAGAGTGCCGAAGACATCATTGCCATGCTCAAAGCCGAATGCGATCTCGGTCATGTCGATTGGCGCATGCCTTGCGCGGTTGCTGCGCTCGGCAAGGATGGCGACTGTTTTCGTCTTGATACCGATGCCGGTGTGATCCTGGCGCACCAGGTGGTCATCGCCACCGGCGGCCTGTCGATCGCCAAAATCGGCGCCACCGATTTTGCTTATCGGATCGCCAAGCAATTTGGCTTGAACATGATAGAGCCGCGCCCGGGCCTGGTGCCGCTTACCTTTGATGGGGCCAGCTGGGGGGCGTTTGCCGATCTGGCAGGCATTTCACTAGAAGTCGAAGTGGCGACCGGCGGCAAAAAGGACGCAGCTCATTTTCTGGAGGACCTATTGTTTACGCATCGGGGACTGTCTGGGCCTGCGATCTTGCAGATTTCCAGTTTCTGGCAGCCTGGCACGTCGCTGAGCCTAAATTTGCTGCCGCAGATTGACGTTGCCACTACCTTCATCGAAGGCAAGACCGCACTCAAGAAAAACCTGAGCAACTTGCTGGCGCAATGGCTGCCGGCGCGCCTGGTTGACGGTTTGCTCAAGGGCAATGGTTTTGATGGTGCGGCGCGTATCGCCGACATGCCTGACAAGCAGTTGCGTCAGTTGGGGCAGGCGCTCAACAATTGGACTATCAAGCCAACTGGATCCGAGGGCTATCGCAAGGCCGAAGTCACGCTGGGCGGTGTCGATACGCGGGAACTGTCGCAGCAAAGCATGATGGCCACGAAAGTACCTGGTCTACATTTCATCGGCGAAGCCGTTGATGTGACCGGCTGGTTGGGTGGATATAACTTCCAATGGGCCTGGGCTTCAGGTGTGGCGGCGGGTAACGCCATTGATTGATATGCCTTGTGGCGAGAGATGCCCGCTGTGCATTAGCTTAAACATTGATTTTTAAGAACTTTTTCTATGCGGGTTGGAAAAATGCGACGATTGTCCTTCCATTTGCTGCGCCGACCTGCTAAAATCGCGTTCTTTCCATATCCAACCTAACCTTCTTTGGTTTGAATTTACATGACCACTATTCGTCTTAAAGAAAACGAGCCGTTCGAAGTCGCCATGCGCCGCTTCAAGCGCACCATCGAAAAAACCGGCCTGTTGACCGAGTTGCGCGCGCGCGAGTTTTACGAAAAGCCGACAGCAGAGCGCAAGCGCAAGCTGGCAGCTGCAGTGAAGCGTCATTACAAGCGCATCCGCAGCCAGCAATTGCCTAAGAAGCTGTACTAAGAATTTCCGTCGCACTAGCTGGTGCGACCAAGCTGAACCCGCTCCGGATAACAATTTCCGCAGCGGGTTTTCGCTTTTACACATTCTCCTGGAGCAAGCAATGACCCTGAAAGAGCAAATCACTGAAGACATGAAAGCCGCGATGCGTGCCAAAGACGCAGTCAAGCTCGGCACGATCCGTTTGTTGACGGCGGCGATGAAGCAAAAGGAAGTCGATGAGCGCGTTGAGCTCACCGATGCACTGGTGCTGGCCATCATCGACAAGATGGTGAAGCAGCGCAAAGATTCGATCAGTCAATTTGAGGCTGGCGCACGCCAGGATCTGGCGGATATTGAAAAGGCCGAATTGGCCATTTTGACGACGTATATGCCGGCCGGTCTGTCTGATGATGAAATCAAGGCAGAAGTACAGGCCGCTGTTGCCGCGACCGGTGCTGCCGGTCCGCAGGATATGGGCAAGGTAATGGCTGTGCTCAAGCCGAAGCTGGCAGGTCGCGCCGACATGACGGCAGTTTCGGCGCTGGTCAAGGCTGCGCTGAGTGGCGCTTGATCGTCTTGCAACGCTAATTTACTTGTGATCCCACAGTCGTTTATTCAGGATTTGCTCAACCGTGTCGATATTGTCGACGTGGTGGAGCGTTACGTGCAGTTGAAAAAGGGCGGGGCCAATTTGATGGGCCTGTGTCCGTTTCACAACGAGAAATCGCCCAGCTTCACGGTCAGTCCCACCAAGCAGTTTTATCACTGCTTCGGCTGTGGTGCGCACGGCACGGCGATCAGCTTTCTGATTGAATACTCCGGGATGGGCTTCGTTGAGGCGGTCAAGGATCTGGCGCAAGGTGTTGGCATGGTGGTGCCGGACAGTGATGACCGCATCCCGCCCGCGCAACGTGCCGAGCAGCAGGCGCGTAGTGTGGCGCTGACGGACGCAATGACGGCGGCATCCGATTTTTATCGTCAGCAATTGCGCGGGGCACAGCACGCGGTGAGCTATTTGAAGGGCCGAGGCGTGAGCGGCGAAGTTGCCGCCCGTTTCGCCCTCGGTTACTCACCGGATGGTTGGGATGCCTTGCGCGCGGTGTTTTCTGACTATGACATCGCCGCTTTGGTCGAGGCTGGTCTGGTGATCGACAAGAGTGATGACGAAGCCAGTCAGCGCATGGGGCGCAAGCGCTACGATCGGTTCCGGGATCGGGTCATGTTTCCTATCCGTAATATCAAAGGACAGGTTATCGGTTTTGGCGGTCGCGTCATGGATGGTGGCGAGCCGAAGTACTTGAACTCACCGGAAACGCCGCTATTTCAGAAGGGCAGTGAGTTGTACGGTCTGTTTGAGGCGCGTCAGGCAATTCGCGAAGCCGGATACGTGCTGGTGACTGAAGGTTATATGGATGTGGTGGCGCTGGCGCAATTGGGATTCCCGCAGGCGGTGGCTACGCTGGGTACGGCGTGTACACCGATCCATGTGCAAAAGCTATTGCGTCAGACGGATCAGGTCGTATTTAGTTTTGACGGTGACTCGGCTGGTCGGCGTGCCGCACGACGTGCGCTCGACGCCTGTCTGGTGCACGCATCAGATAACAAGATCATTAAGTTCCTGTTCTTGCCGCCAGAGCACGATCCGGACAGTTATGTGCGTGAAATGGGGGCGGATGCTTTTGCTCAGCAGATACAAGAGGCAATGCCCTTGTCGCAGTTTTTGATCAAGGAAGTGGTCGGCGAAAACGACATGAGTACGCCAGAAGGACGAGCGCGGGCGCAGTTCGATGCCAAGCCGATGTTGCAGGCCATGCCGTCGTCGTCGTTGCGCTTGCAGATCGTACGTAGTCTGGCGCAAGTCACGCAGACCACGCCTGCAGAAATTGAAGCATTGTTTGAGTTGGCCAAACCAATGGCGCAACAGGTGCGGCGTGCGCCGCCGCCCAAGAGCAAGCGGATGGCGCCGGTCGGTCTAGAGCGACAGGTGGTGCGGCTGCTGGTGGCGCATCCGGCGCTGGCGGCCGATCTCGATGAGGCTGCCTTGCAAGCGGTGGGGCGGCACGCGCCTGACCATGCGCAAATGTTGACGCAGTTGGTGGAGGTCAGTCGCAGTATGGGAGAGCAAGCCAATTTTGCCAGTCTGGTTGAGCATCTGCGTGATACCGGGCCCGATTTCGACGTGCTGATTGCAGAAATTGCCGCCGAGACCGAATCGGAGTTTGATGTGGTCAGGCAGGAACTGGCCGGCGCTGTACGTCAGACCAAGATGCGTCAGGTTGAGGAAGAGATGGAGCAATTGGCCAGCGGTGGTTTGCGCGACGACGCCGCGCGGCAGCGCTACCGAGAGCTGATGCAGAAAAAAGAGCATCTGAAACGACTCAATGGTGCTGAATTTGGCTAAAAGTGATGGAAAATTGTGTCGTAAAAAAGTGGTGGTCGCTTGGCGTTGTAGCTAGGTGGCTTGATCTGGGGGAAAAATGCCCTATATATGGTATTATGTAGGGCTTTGATTTCGGGCGAATTAATTTCGTTGCTGGCAAAAAAGATTCATTGAATCATCGTCGGTCTTAGGCAATCATTAACGAATGTGCGATTGCATAGGTAAAGATAAGGCAGGGAAGAAAGATTTAGGAACGTTGCGCGGGTGACTTATGTCTAGTGGATATCCAGTGGATGTCTAATGGTCATAGGTTGCAAAAAGAGCAAGATTTGATTGGCGCAATGAGTGAAACTCACTTGGCAGTTGATTCTATGGCAAATGCAATGAAGAAAACCGCAAAAACTCCAACACCTTCCGTAAAAAGCGTTAAAGCGAATTCCAAGTCGACAAGTGTCAAGCCAGCCGCCAAGCCGGCAGCTAAATTGACTCCTGCTGAAACACGATCGGTCCCGAAGAAAACAACTGTTGCCAAGCCTTCTGGTAAGGTAGCAGCAACGGCAGCAACGGCAGCAACGGCAGTAAAGGCGGTAAAGTCGCCAGTAAAAGCTGCAATGGCAGCGCCGGCGAAACAATCCAGTGCCAAAACTGCTCCCAAGGCGGTTCGCGCTGCAGCGCCGAAAGAAACTAAAGCGACTGTAACGCCAACGAAGAAGAACTTATCTGATGCCAACGTAAAATTGGCTTCTGTGCAATTGAAAGCTTCTGTGACAATCAAGAAACCTGAATCGAAAATCGCCAAACCTGCCGTTAAGGCAGTCAAGAGTGACGTCAAAGACGTCAGCGTCATGATCGCGCCTGGCGTAAGCCAAACGACGGACGCCGCAACGTTGGCAGCCATCGACACGTCCGGCTATATTCTGCCGTCCGTAAAGGTGCCGGGCCGCCGTGGCCGCAAGCCGAAAGAATTTCAGCCTGAGAACGACGAAATCGCCGCACTCAATGCGGTCGAGCGCGCTGAACTGAAAGCGGTTGATAAAGCCAAGGCCAAGGATCGCAAGGCCAAGGAAAAGGCCTTGCTTAAAGACGCTTTTTCGTCGGATACCGAAGCGACCGAAGAAGAGCTTGAGCGTCGTCGGCAAAAGCTAAAGACCCTGATCAAGCAAGGTAAAGAGCGCGGTTTCCTGACTTTCTCGGAAATCAACGACCATTTGCCTGAAAATATCGTTGATCCAGAAGCCATTGAAGGCATCATCGGCACCTTCAACGACATGGGTATTTCCGTGTACGAACACGCTCCCGACGCTGAAACATTGTTGCTTTCCGATAATGTTGCCAATGTCGCCAGTGATGATGATGCCGAGGCAGCTGCTGAAGCGGCGCTGTCGACGGTCGATTCTGATTTTGGACGTACTACCGATCCAGTGCGCATGTATATGCGTGAAATGGGTTCGGTCGAGCTGCTCACACGTGAAGGCGAAATCGAAATCGCCAAGCGTATTGAAGACGGCCTCAAGGACATGATTCAGGCGATTTCCGCATGCCCGACCACGATTGCTGAAATCTTGGTGGCGGCTGAAAAAATCTCCAAGGATGAAATCAAGGTCGACGAAATCGTTGACGGTCTGGTTGATTTGAGCGCAGGCGAAGATCCTGTTGTCAGCGCCGCTGCCGCATCCGATGAAGAGGAAGACGACGAAGAAGAAGACGACGAAGAAGAAGACGAAGAAGAAGGCGAGAGCAACAGCTCCGGCGCTGCTGGATTTTCGGCCGAGCAGCTGGAACAGTTGAAGCGCGATGCGCTTGGCAAGTTCGCCACGATTTCGACGCAATTTGACAACATGCGCAAGGCCTTCGAAAAAGAAGGCTACAACTCCAAGCCTTACGTCAAGGCGCAGGAAATCATTTCCAATGAGTTGTTGGGTATTCGTTTTACTGCCAAAGTTGTTGAAAAGCTGTGTGACACGCTGCGTGCGCAAGTTGATCAGGTGCGTCAGATCGAACGTCAGATTCTCGATGTGGCAGTCAACAAGTGCAATATGCCGCGCACGCATTTCATCAAAGTATTTCCTGGCAATGAAGTGAACCTCGACTGGGTCGATGGTGAAGTCAGTGGCAATCATGATTACAGCGTTGTGCTCAGCCGTAACGTACCAGCCATCAAGGAATTGCAGCAAAAATTGATTGATCTGCAAGCGCGCGTTGTACTGCCGCTGCCAGATCTGCGCGGCATCAACAAAAAGATGGGCGCTGGTGAGAAAAAGGCGCGGATGGCCAAGCGCGAAATGACCGAGGCCAATTTGCGCCTGGTGATTTCGATCGCCAAGAAGTACACCAACCGCGGTCTGCAATTCCTCGATTTGATTCAAGAAGGTAATATCGGCCTGATGAAGGCGGTGGACAAGTTTGAATATCGTCGCGGTTACAAATTTTCGACTTACGCCACATGGTGGATTCGTCAGGCGATTACTCGCTCGATCGCTGACCAGGCGCGCACCATCCGTATTCCGGTGCACATGATCGAAACGATCAACAAGATGAACCGCATTTCGCGTCAAATCTTGCAGGAAACCGGTGCCGAGCCTGATCCAGCAACGCTGGCGATCAAGATGGAAATGCCGGAAGATAAGATCCGCAAGATCATGAAGATTGCCAAAGAACCGATCTCGATGGAAACACCGATCGGTGATGACGATGATTCGCACTTGGGCGACTTCATCGAAGACAACAACACATTGGCCCCGGCCGATGCGGCGTTGCATGCTTCGATGCGTGGTGTGGTCAAAGACATTTTGGATTCATTGACGCCACGTGAAGCCAAAGTGTTGCGCATGCGTTTCGGTATTGAAATGTCTACCGATCATACGTTGGAAGAAGTTGGTAAGCAGTTTGACGTTACGCGCGAGCGTATTCGTCAAATAGAGGCGAAAGCGCTGCGCAAGCTGCGTCATCCGTCCCGCTCCGACAAGCTCAAGAGCTTCCTGGAAGGGAATTAAGTTTTGTTGAGGGCTTAGTCCCTCAACATCAGGCCCCCTAGCTCATGCTTGGTTAGAGCAGCGGACTCATAATCCGTTGGTGCCGTGTTCGACTCACGGGGGGGCCACCAGAATTTTTAGTAAAAACAAGGGGTTACGTTTTCGCGTAGCCCCTTTTTTTGTATGTTATTTGAAAAGTATCAACGAAGTGTCAACCGAGATTTAGCCGTGCTAGAGGATTGAGCTGTCGGGTTTCTTGAAGATGTTCCGGTGACAGGTGTGCGTAGCGCATAGTCATCACTAGACTTTGATGGCCCAGTACTTTTTGCAGTGCAAGAATGTTGCCGCCATTCATGATGAAATGGCTTGCAAAAGTATGTCGCAGTATGTGGGTCATCTGTCCTGCCGGCAAATCTAATTCTGCGACTTTTAAGCCTTGGCGAAAGGATGCATACGCATCTTTAAATAATCGTTCACCCTCGCCATTTTCATCAAAATGCGTTTTTAGTTCATCTTCAAGTCGCTTTGTGATTGGCACAGAGCGTGCCTTGCTCGACTTTGTTTGGACAAATTGTATAGAGCCATTTTTGATTTGTGAGGCGCGAAGGTCTTCTGCTTCCCCCCAGCGCGCTCCTGTTGCTAGGCATACACGGGCGACAAGGCAGACATGTTGGCTTTTCGTAGTTTTTAGAGCATTAAGTAGTTTGATAATGTCGTCTGGTGCAAGATATGAAAGTTCTCTCTCTTGGATTTTGAATGCCCGTAATTTTTTGAGCGGGTTCTCTTTTTTCCAGTGATCTAGCCTAATCATCTCATTGAAGACTGCTCGCAGGTATGCCTGTTCGCGGTTCATGTTGCTCGCACTGATTCCCGCTTTGATTCGATTTGCCCTGTACTCGGCAAATTTGTCAGCACTAAATAAATCGGCCCGAGGATTGCCCATTGCTTCGCACATTGCCAACAGTCTTCGGTGAGTATCTTCGCCTGCACGCAATGCCGATCCGTGATGTCTGAACCATAATGCAACGAGGTCCGACAACTTACGCTGGTCTTTTTTTGCGGGAGTCCATTCGGGTGCTTCTTGTACTTTTGCCTGAATGTGGCGTTCCCATGCGAGCGCTTCTGCCTTTGTAGGAAAGGTTTTCTGGACTCTCTTGCCGCTTCGTCCACCTGGCTGAATATTGACTTGCCATCCAGTATTAACTGGCTTTATCGTCATTTTTAGCTCTTTGTTTCAATACCATAGTTGTTAAACGTTCTACTTCCTCCTGTAGCAATCCTTTGTCAGCGTATCTAATCACTCCACCCTTAAAAGGGAAAACGAAATCCGAGTCCATTCTGTGATGCACTAGATATTTTTCAACTTCGGTTAGCGACATATTTGCAATCATGTCTAGTTGTTCGTCTGTGAGTTTTGCTGGAGGTACATTTAATACACTCAGTGCAAATTTAGTTTTTTCTAAATTTTTCGGTTCATAAAATAAATCCCAGTGATCTTGATGCTTAGTTCTTGGGTCGACACCGAGGAACGGAGTTGATCTAATCTTGCTAGACTTGTCATTTTCAGCTGTTACTGACTGCCTTTTTGCTTGTTTTGTAATGCGCTCGATATGTCTTTTTCGTTCGTCTTCGCGATCATCCCAAAGTCCTTTTAAGTATTCATATTCCTCTGATGATGCAATTCTATATGCCGCGTCACATAGGGGGCTATCCCACCAATGTGCTAGTGGGCGTGTTCTTTCAGCTGCATACATTCGTTCTTTATCGTCGCTGACGTTTACCTGCGCTTCGTCAAAAAGTTTTTCCGCGAGTTCTAGGCTTCTCTTGAAGTATTCTTCTGCCGACATCGATTTTATATTAGTCCGCTCAGGAAATGCTTGGGCGGTGTTGGGAGCTGTATGCCCATTTGTTGCATCTGTAATTCCTGTTGCTAGCCAGAACGCGTAGCTCGGAAATAATCGGGCCAATGCTTCAAGCATGTCTGATGTCACTCGCTGCTTACGAGCATAAACCTGGCGCCAGCGCTTTGACGCTATTCCTGTTCGCTCTCCGAGTCGTTCCCAAAAACCATGCCCTCCGATTTTAGGTGTATCTGCATCCTCCTGGGGTTCCTGTAGTCCGGCTTCGTCTTTCAAGAGAAGAATGGCCCGATCTTCAATCGTCGTTGACATAGTTATCCAATGGTGATTAAATGCGTTAAATTGTCAAATGTCTTTAATTTAGACATTTGATTAAATATAGTCAAAAACGCTCAATAAGTTAAATACTATAGATATGGTCGATATTTTGAAGGGTTCTGAGCAACTTGTCACACAGCCATTGCGTAACTATGCGTCGCCAGTGGTTAGTCGCGAAAGGTTTGCCGAAATGGTAGGTCTGCCACTTGGCGTCGTAGTGGGCTTCATTAACAAGGGCTATTTACCGACAGTATCTATTGGCAAGTACAGCCTTGTTAATGTTGCCGCGATTCAGCGTAGTTGTTCGGAGAAGGAGTTTGTGCTGTGAGCAAGATGAAACGCGTCATTGATGCACATCACAACGTTCGCGGTGCGGAGCTGCCCGCCCGCAGCGCGGAGCGCGAGGACGGACAGCATCCGCATCGCGAAAAAACAATTCAGACAGTGAAGCCAGTTTCTGCTGAACCCCTCCAAGCTAATAGAGGGGTACATGAAGATGAATACATCGACTTAATCCTGGCTGATGGAGCCGTAAAGCAGGTGCCAAGGCGGAGTTCTTCAGAAAATAATGTTTTTATAGACTGGCTGACTTTTACAGTCAATGTCGATGCCTTTCTCAAGTTCAATAGCTATAAATCTTTTACAGATGACGATATCGCAGGGGCCATTTCGGAATTAATGGAGGATTTTTGCGGTGAGGGTTTCGGCATCAGTAAAAAGAATGGTTTTGGAATGCATTTTCACAAAGAAAGTTATGTGATTGGTGACGGTTGGGGCGTGTTTTGTATTGGTCACAGGAATAATCGTTTTCTCGTATCTCTGTCCGGTGACGGATGGCTGAATGCCGATGCTAACGCCGCAATAAAAATCTATAACTTCCTCACTCGTCTCAATGAATACGGCGGTGACGTGCGCATCAGTCGTATCGATATGGCTGCTGACTATTATGAGAACGGGCCAACTCACGCAGAATTTGAGGCCGCATATCACCGTGGGGAGTTTGTCCGTCAAAAGCGTCATATTGAGTCGCCTGATTCCTGGCCTAACTATCAAGTATACGGATGTGTGCATACCAATCGCGGAATGCAGGCTGGTATTACGGACGCTGTGGGCGTTAGAACCTCTGACCTCTATTTGCGTCGCTATGACAAAGGGCGTCAGTTAGGTGATCCAAACTCTACTTGGGTTCGTGTCGAGTTGGAAATGAAAAACAAAGACACGTTTATTCCCCTGGACGTGTTGCTTCACCCTGAAATTTATTTCTGCCAATACCCATGGCTTGGGAGCTTGCGTGATAGCACCGCAATGAAACTTGAGACTAAGCGTCAACGTGCAGAAATAACGGTTGAAGCGTCAAAGAAAATAATTAAACAGCAATTCGGAAAGTATCTGCGTGTCCTGCGTGGGTTGGCTGATTCGGACGAGCAATTGCTTGAACAGTTGCAGTCTGACGATGAGAACGCATGGCCACCACGATTGGCAAAAATTGCGCCATCAATATTTGTTCCGCTCCATCTATCCCAAAGAAAAAACGTCTATCAATTTGACGACGATACAGCCACATCTGCGAACGGCTACACAGATGACTCCGGCTATCACTGTAGCCATGATTTCTAAACACCCTAAAGGAATTGACAATGAAATTCACATCGCAAATCAAAGTGCTCGGCATGAAAGCATCTAAAGGTACGTTGGAAAATGGGAATACTTATGACAGTACGAAGGTGTATGTCGAAACTGGCCTGGATGATTCCAAGGGAAATGCCAAGGGATTCTCTGCTGTTGAATATTCGTTGGGATCTTCTGATGAATACAACAAATATAAGCATTTGCCATTCCCATTTATTGCTGAGGCCACTTTGGAAATCGTCACCACCGGCAAGGTTCAAAAAACACAGCTAGCCGATCTTAAGCCACTTGAAATCGTTAAGCAGAAAGCGGCGGCTTAAATATGAGGCGCGTTTTCATTGTTCAGGACAGGGAGAGCGCGCTGTTTCTTTGTCCGCATTTTGGTGACGTAAGTTATACGCCATGGTTAGGAAACGCTGGACGGTTTTATGACTATGAGTCTGCTGTAGAAACAGCTCATGTCCATTGCACCGAAGGATTTTCGATTGAGTCATTTTATGAGGACCTATGATGGCGGCAGGCTCATTGCAGACAGTACTTGTTTGCGTTCCTTCTCAGTTTGGGCAATCCCCGTGTCCATCCGGAATGGCGATCAGCAGCATGCAGGGTTACATCATTGATCCTTCGCAAGCGCAAAACATAGAAGCACAAAACGCACCATTCGATTATGCGGCTGCAAGTGCCCTTTGGAGCTTGTCGTTCTGCTTTGTTATCGGTCTATTTTTCGCCAGCAAGAAAATCGGAATTCTTCTCAGCTTTATTCGCGGTTATTGATTTTTACCGTCGCCGGACGGCCTCCGGCATTTTTATGAAAGGTATTTATGAACAAAATTACTCAACGCGGTGTGGTGATGGTTGGTGCGTTGGTCTCTGCATCGGGTGCGATGGCTGCTACCGCCCCCGATTTGTCGGGGCTTACTGCGGCAGTTGATTTTTCGTCGGTATTGACTGGCGTAGTTGCGATCGGAGTGGCGGTTGCAGGCGTCTATGTCCTGATTCGGGGAGTAAAAATTATTTTGCCGCTGATTCGTGGCTAAGCAGTCTTCGGGCTGAAAGAGGGGGCGAGAGATTCGCTCCTTTTTTTTGAGGTGCAAATATGACGATCAATGAGCTTTGGTATTTGACATTCTTCCTCTTTGGGCTTGCATGTGCATGGGCCGTCATTGAGGGTATGAAAAGGGGCTAGCAATGAAGTTTGGAATTTGGTATTTCGCCTTGGTTGTAGCACTTTGGATCTACTTTTTTTTGCTCATTCATGTCTCCATTTTTGAAAACGTCAGAGAGTGGTGGGAGCCACTTTTATTGCCATTCGTGATGCCTTTTATATGGTTCAGGAATGGCGGGCTGATTGAACTGATGAACTGCTGCATTTTTCTGGGGGTGCCGTTCCTGCTGTTTTTTGTGATAGTTCGATTCGCCAAATTCATCATTACTCTTGCGACATAAAAATGAAATTTTTTTTCGACATACTAGCTGTTAAAAAAGTAATCGTTCTTTTGCTTATTCTGACTTTTGTCACTGAGCAGCAGATGGCTCAGGCTCAAGCGCTGCCTGCTGTAACTAAAGTCGCCGTGGCAATGGGTGGCGTGGTGCAGCGATTTATGTTGCGTGCGGGGATCGCTGCTAACGATTCACGGTTTGCCTCGACTATCGGGGCAATTGGATCAGCGGCGAACGATGCTGTGTTTGGGGCGGCGAGCACAGTGGGAATGGTCGCAGCTGGTGTGGCAGGAGCGCCAGTCTGGGCAACGGTGGCGGTCGGGTTAGGAGTCGGTGCGCTCGCTTTCGGCGCATACAAACTCTTAACATCTTCAAGTAAGGGGGGAATTGGGGTGGTTCTTCCTGCTAGCGATCCCGCATTGAATACAAATCTACCGGTTTCGCCAGAGACCGGAAAGGATGTCGTATGTTTGCCGGGCGACAGCTCGTGTACTCCCTATAGCGTTCAGTTTCCTTCAGACGTTCAGTATCGATATCGAATCAGTGGCGGCGGTGGTGCAGTTGTTGCCATCCGCAATTACGGGGATCTTAACGCGGCGGTACGCAATAACGCGGCTTGGTTTTGTGGCAGCCTACCTTCATGCAGTTTGGCAATTACGGGAAACACAAAGACTGCCACTTCGATGACGAGTACCTATGGGCTGACTTACGGTTCTGGCTCCACTTCGGTTGGAAGTGAGTCTGCAACAGTAAATCCAAGTTACGTGGCAACACCATGGCAACCTCAAACAGTAAATGCTCCGCTCGATCAGGTGGTGGGCCAAATTCCCAGTAGCGGCTTGACGCAGCCGCTGACTAATCAAACTATGGCTGACCTTGTGAATGCTGCCTTGCAGAAAGCGGCAGCTAAGCCAGGCTACAGCGGCGTTCCCGTTTCGCTTACTAATCCTGTTACAGCTCAAGATGTCGCTGATTGGTCCGCGGCAAATCCTGGCTCAATGCCGACAGGTGCTGACTTGCTAAGCCCTCTTCCCAATGGGACTGTCTCTATGCCTCCGGCGACAAGCAATACCGGAACAACTACATCTACAACGAACGTGACTGTCGATCTCGGACCTGATCCGGGGATTGGTGCACCTACTTTGGAGCCAACACCAACAGCTCAATCAATTCTGCAGCCTCTGTTGAATCTTATGCCTGATCTCAAACAGTATTCCGTGCCATCTCATTCCGGTGTATGCCCTACACCAGAAATTAACCTGCCATTGTTTCAGCGCACATTCAAAATCGAGGCCCATTGCGAAATAGCAGAATCGATGAGGACTTCCATTTACTCAATGATGGTGGCGTTCTGGACCATAAGTAGTTTATTTATTGTGCTCGCAGCCTAAGGACGCATTATGTTTGGAATACTAATTTCTGCATTGATGTCGATGCTTGGTTTTTTGCTTCGCTCGGTATTGGTCAAGTTTGTGACGTTCTTTGCCTTATGGTTTGTGGTTACGGAATTCGTTACGGTATTGCAGGGGGCAGCAATATTGCCTAGTGCCAGTTCATTGAATGCGGCTTTCATCGGCCTCCCCTCTGGAGTTTGGTTCTTTATGGACTTGTTCGCTTTTTCCTTTGGAATACCACTAGTTATAGCGGCCTCTGTTAGCAGATTCATCATTCGCAGAATTCCGGTGATTGGGTAAGCATGTCGATCAACAATTACACGGGGCTTCAAGGATCAGGAAAATCGTATGAGGTAGTGTCTACCGTTATCCTGGACGCCTTAGCAGCTGGTCGTCGCGTCGTGACAAATATTGCAGGAATCGATGCTGATCTAATTCGACGCTATTTGTCGGAGAAGCGAGATATTTCATCAGAGAGTCAGGGTACAGTTGTTCAGGTCTCTGATGAGCAGGTGCGACTAGATACATTCTTCCCCGATGAAAAATTTCCAGACCGCGATTCCATAGTGAAGGGGGGCGATTTAGTTTGCATCGATGAGGCTTGGCAATTTTGGGGCAAGGAATTCAAGCTCAGTGAAAACCACATGCAATTTTTTCGTATGCATCGTCACTATACGAATCCAGATACTGGTGTTACATGTGATTTGGCAATAATGACGCAAGATGCTACAGGCATACATCCGAAGCTGTTAAACGTAGTTGAGATGACTACGCTATGCACGAAAATGAAAGCGCTGGGCGCTCCAACTTCTTACCGCATTGAAATCTATCAAGGTAAGAAGGTGATGAAAAAAGCGCGCTTAGATATTTTTGTAAAAAAATATAAAAAAGAATACTTCCCGCTATACAAGTCTTATGCCGCTGGCGTAGGCGTAGAAACCGCAATGGACAGGCGGCAAAACGTCTTGATGAATCCTCGCTTATGGTTCATCGCTGCATTCGTTGTGCTCGCAGTGACTATGGGGCCATATTTTGTGTGGCGTTCACTGATCCACAAGAAAGTGCCAGACGTGGTTGCCTCGTCTTCTGCCCCAGCAATGACGCTGCCTGTATCGTCACAAGCAGTTCATAGAGGGCTGGATGTGTCGAATCAGGGTGACTTATTCAGTGATGATTGGCGAATAGCCGGTCGGGTATCTTCTGGCTCGAAATCGTATGTTGTGATGTCTGATGGTACTGGGCGTCTGCGCGTCGAGTCTCCATCCATGTTTACTAACGATGGTTACGCACAGATAGGAAATATCGACGGCAAGAAGGTCACTGTTTTTTCCGGTGTGGCGAAGTCCAATGCAACTATCCCTTTAGAGGGAAAAAAATGAAAAATATTGTCGCTGCTTTTTTGCTGTTCTGTTCTGCACTATCACAGGCCGAATCCTCAGTTGTTCGATTGCCCTTGCCACCCCCACTTCTTCCTCAAGCGTCTGAACCCGCGCAGAAAAATACTCTCACTCCGCTTATCCAACCACATAACTCGACAAAGTTTGATTTTCAATTTGTCAGTGTTTCTCAGGTCGTTAATTTAATCTACTCGGAGATGTTGAAGGAGCCGTTCGTAATCGATCCGGATGTGTTGTCAGATTCTCGAAGTGTGTCCTTCAGATATGAAAGTTCAAAGGGTGACGTGCGTACCTTCATCCTTAATTTTTTCAATTCGCTTGGTATAGCCATCGCAAGGCGTGATGGAGTTGATTTCGTCTTTAAAAAGAAAATTGAAGAGACTGAGGACGCGAAAGAATTATTTTTGTATCGGCCGAAATTTCGCTCGGTTTCTTATCTCACAAGTCTTTTGCAGCCTCTTTTAAAGGGCTCTTTCACGGTGAGGCGCACTGTTCAATCTTTGGAGCCGGTGAAGACTGATAGCTACATTCCACCTAGTTCGGCGGCATCACTGGTCGATCAAAATTCAGACGTGTTGCTTTATTCTGGTTCGCTTGCTGAGGTCGAGATGATGCGTCGATTGCTCCCCCAGATCGATGTTCGTGCCGGTGAGGTGATGGTGCGTGGAATCGTTTATGAAGTGTCATCGGACAATAAGGATGGTTCAGGGTTCTCACTTGCGCTCAATCTTC
>Ga0302155_10000153_pt1 | contig 57134 bp, 55 predicted proteins | sample I_Bog_N3_1_FD_193508 | JGI IMG/M metagenome (GOLD analysis project Ga0302155, IMG submission 193508) | Peat permafrost microbial communities from Stordalen Mire near Abisko, Sweden - I_Bog_N3_1 | ecosystem: Environmental > Terrestrial > Soil > Wetlands > Peat | place: Sweden: Abisko, Stordalen... | reverse complement strand
TCTGGCACTGGACGGTATACAACATTCCTGCCACCGAGCAGGGACTGGCGCGCGGGGCAGGTAATGCAGGCGGTCAATTGCCCGCTCCGGCGTTCAGTGGCGCAAATGACTTCCTGGACACCGGTGCGACCGGTGGAAATGGCAACTATGGCGGTCCTTGCCCGCCCTTGGCGGACAAGCCTCATACCTACACGTTCACAGCCTATGCGCTGGCTGTCGACGATATTGAAGCGGCCGCTGGAATTCCGCGTACGGGTACTGCGGCGCTCCACTCCTTTGTCCTGAATAAAGGGCTGGGTGACAAAGTCTTGGGAAAGGCCAGCTTCAGTGCCCAATACGGACGCTGAAAGCGTACACCCCGGCTTTGAAATATAGAGGGCTGCTGTCCATTAAATGCTGATCATCCGGCGAGGCATCACTATGCCCGTTTCTACTCGGGCGTACTGATGCCTCGGTGATGTTTTACGTGGGTTATTTATGAAAAAACTCCGAATCCTTTGCTTGCATGGATACCATGGCAATGCGCAGGTGATGCGCAGCCAAGTGCTGCCGCTCACCAGTGGCCTGGACCATCTGGCGCACTTTATTTATGTGGATGCACCGGCTCTTGCCGAGGGCGATTTCGGTTGGTGGCATGCCATCGAGCAATCGACGCAGAACAAAGTAGCAGGCGTAGACTCATCCTCCATCCGATACAGCGGATGGGCGAAAACCTACAAGTGGATTATTGCCACCTTTGAAAACGCGGGTCCATTTGATGGCGTTTTCGGTTTTAGTCAGGGGGCCGCGTTGACGGCCCTGCTGGTAGGGCTTCGGGCACCAGATGGGAATGTAAGCACGAAGTATCCGCTGGCGTTTGATTTCGCAATGATGGCGGGGGCCTTTTTAGCGAATGACCCGGCCCTTAAAGCACTTTATGAAGCTGAGGCGAGTTATGAGTTGCCCTCCGCTCACATCATCGGCCGCTCTGATTTGATAGTGCCTAGTCGCTATTCGTATGACGTAGCGGCCCTTTTTAAACGGCCCTTGGTCATTGAGCATGGCGGTGGGCATATCGTGGACGGTTCGGAAAAAACCCGAGAACAGGTCGCGTTCTTTCTGGAGCAACAACTGGATCTGGGACGCAAAGGATTTAAGTGACTGTAGTCATATGGGTTGGGATGCAGGCATTTGGGTATGTCGGTGACCCGACCTATGCTGAACGCTCCACCTCACCTGGAGTTCGTCATGACCGTCCGCCGCATCGTCGCCAACCTGACCAGCCAGCACCCCGCCGAAGTCGCGACCTTTTATAGCGAGCTGTTCGATATCGCCCCGGTGATGGACCACGGCTGGATCATCACCCTGGCCTCCGACAGCCAGGCCCTCGCCCAACTGAGCATTGCCAGCGAAGGCGGCTCCGGCGCGCCGGTACCGCAGCTGTCCATCGAAGTGGACAACCTCGACGAGGTGTTCGAGCGCGCGCAACGTGCAGGCTACGAGATCCCCTACCCGCTGACCCTGGAACCCTGGGGCGTGCGACGCTTCTTCGTGCGTGATCCATTGGGTACGCTGATCAATGTGCTACAACACACTGGCTGAAGCGCAATATTGCTGTCGAAAACGTCAAGCGTGGCAAGAGGTCCGCTTGATTAACTCTTTCGCAAAGGACTTTCACTTATGAGCGACACCAACGTCTATCAACAAGTGCAATTGCAAGTCAGCAATGTCGCGCCCGGCCAACAAATCGTGGTGGTGTTGGCTGAGAAGAATGCGCCGGTTGCCTGGAGCACAGGCCCTGTTTCTGCAGGCCCCAGCGGCATTTTCATTCGAACCAGCACAGGTGCTACCCTGTCGCTGAGCAACTTTTCCATCAGCGCCGACCAGGTGCAGGTCAATACGTCGCACGGCGCCAGTCAGGCCTCATTGTCCTTCAGCATCGGGCTGTATCTGGTAGCGCAAGCGGGCATACAAGCATTCAGCCTGCGTTCGCGTTCCGATCCAGGCGTTATGGTGCAGGTAAGCATCGGCGGTAGCCCCCTGCAAGCACTCAATGGCTCCTTCACTACCTTCCCCTGGTGACCGTAGGCCCCTCCGACGCTACCAACGGTTCAACGCCCTACAGTGCGGCTCGAGTCCCTGTTTGTCCCTGGGCTCCAGCCGGCTTGCCGGCGTCTTATAACGAGCGTTTCTTCAGAGCATCCGACGCAGCACCGAACTGCCTCGAAGCTGGTGTCGCACCACAGCGGCCAGGTGCAAAGCCACCAGCACAGCCAACGTGGCGCAGAGCAGATGATGCAGTTGTTGAACGTCGGCCAGGGCTGGCACGGAGTGAAGCAACTGCGGCAGCGGCATGATCCCAAGCAACAGCACGGGATGATTCATCATCACCACGCCGGTCAGCAGTACGCCACTTACGCAGAGATAGATCAGGGTGTGGGTCAGCTTGGCGATGCTTTTCTGCAGGTCTCGGGTGCCTGTCGACTGTTCGGCCGAGGCGCTCAAGTACAGCCACAGGCGCCAGGCAAAGAGCGGAATGAACACCGTGGTTATTTGTGGATTGATGCTTTCCACCCACTGGCGAACGGGGTGATGGGCGGGAAGCAAGGTCACACCGAAGCCGCTCAACGTGGCCCAGAGAATGACCAGCGCAGAGATCCAGTGCAGGTAGATGCGGGTGGTCGTGTAGGGCTTGGGGGGTGATTGCAAGACGGGGTGGTCCATAAAATCGTGGGGCGCCCATGAGTAAGAAGGATTTACATTTAGATTTGCGACGCCACGGTACTATCCCGCTATTCGCACTGCAAGGGTTTGGGCGCCCTACCCCGTGGGTTTGCGGGGTTTGGATGCTCTGGATCAATGAAATGCCCTCGCCACAATCGGTAATACTCCTGGCCTTGTCGCTGTGCGGGCTGGGCACTAGTCTTCGAATGTCGCTGCTCATTCAGCGACCGGGCCTGGAAACCCGGCAAGAAATCAGGCGCTCGACGCCTCCATGGATTACGATTGCAGGCGTTTTTTTGTGCCCGCTTATCTGTGTCATGGCGGCTGTGCGCGGGAGACCTTCGGGTCTGCCGGGGTCCTGATTTCCCGGTTTCCAGCCTGCGTACAGCTGCCACCCTTCGCCTGGAAACGAACTGTTGCGGCTCCTCAATATCAGGAGTTATGCCATGGATGTTTGTATCTTCTCGTTGTTGCGCACCGATGATTGTTCCGCCTCTGCCACTTCTGGAGGTGTCCAATGAGCGACCATCCTCCCATCAAGACCCTCGGAGTCATTACTTTTGCGTCCTGTGGCGCGGGTGATCAGGAGTTGTTCCGAGTCAACCCGGATATCCCGATCAAGGACGCCATGGAGCACGCCTCCAATCTGTTTTACTGCGCCAAGCACTTGGCCTTGGACGCTGCTATGGAGAAAGATGGGGAGCGCTATGCGTGGGCGTCCCACTATCTTTGCGAAATGGGCAAGGCGGTAGTCGACGATCTGAACCAGAGGATGTTGTCTTGCCAAAAGGCATAAGTCGGGACTGGGTAGTTACTGGCCGGTCGTAATGGCCGGCCACATACAACTGTTGTTTGAACAAAGTGCCAGCGATAGATACCAACCAAGCTCAACGCACAGGATAGGCGACCATCTCCAACGGCTTGGACTTGGATTCGACCGTATAACGACCTATCTTTACCGAGGCCGAATCGCCGTTGGCCGGCCAGATGGCCCCGGCCTCAGTCTGAACCTCTTGCGTCGACAATTCTGGCGCGAGGGTTCGCAGCAACGCATAGGTCATGCAACGCATCAGCCGGAGCTGCTCCTTGGGTTGCATGAATTGCTCCCCAGTCGTCCATTGTGCTTTTACAACCCTTCCGTCTTCGTCCTTGGAAAACTTCATATCAACAGCGCCGTCCTGCACAAACATGGATTGCTGTGTCTGAGTGCCCGGTATTGAGTACGTCCCGGCACGAACATCCCTGCACGTGAAGTCCTCTTTAGCCCGTTCCTCCATGGCCTGTGACATTTCCCGGGGTGTTAACTCGAAAGACGGTGGCCTGACAAAGCCGCAGGTATAAACAAATTCGACCTTGTCGGGCCAACCCAGCCCGGCGTCATGCACCCGGCGAACGACCGCATCAAGGTAGCGTGGAGGATTGATGGAACTGCACGTCAGGATCGCCCGGACTGTCTTGGTGACGGTGCCGTTGTGGTCGCTACTGACAATGTAAGAGAAACTCGCCTGTTCGCCGAAGTCCTTTTTCAAGCCTTGGAGAATCTGTTCGTTTTGCTCGTCTGTGAGCATCGATGCCTGGGCCAGACGGAGACCATGGTAGAACCTTCCAAGCTTCGACCAATCGACATTGAGCCAGAGAGCAGCAGCCGACAACAGCAAAAGGATAATCAGTAAGGTACGCGTCCTGCGAGCCATAACGGGAAACTCTGAAGAGGTGCGGCCTGTATTGGCCAATGGGTTTCGGGTGTGAACGGAGGGTCCATAGCAGGGGCCGCATGCCACTAACTAGCCACCGCCGTATTCAAGGCAAATCTATTGATTGTGCTGGTTTGGGTAGGGCAGCAATCCGATCTATGTTGAACGTCTATGCCCCGCCTTGAATCCGTCATGACCATCTTTCGTATAGTCGCCCACCTGCCCCCCCCACCGAGGTCGCAGCCCTTCAAAATGCCTCCTCGCCACAATCGGTAATAATCCTGACCTTGTCGCGGTAGAGACCGAACACTAGTCTTCGGTAGTCGCCGCCTATTCGGCGACCGGGCTTGGAAACCCGAAGACATAGCGCACAGGCGCCCATCGGTTACAATTGCGGGCGTTTTTTCGTCCGCTTTTTTCAATGGCGGCTGTGCGCGGGAGGATTTCGGTCCTGCCGGGTCCTATGTCCCCGGTTTCCAACCTGCGTACAGCTGCCACCCCCTCGCTTGGAACGAACGTGGCGGCTCTCACTTAGACGTAGGAGCGTTACACATGCACGTACTTGCTTCGCTCGACCTTCGCACCTCGGACATCTGTGCAATTGCGGGAGGTATCCAATGAGCCACCTTCACCCTATCAAGACTCTCGGTGTTATTACCTTTGCATCCTGCGGCACGGGTGATCAGGAGTTGTTCCGAGTTAACCCGGATATCCCGATCAAGGACGCCATGGAGCACGCCTCCAATCTGTTTTACTGCGCCAAGCACTTGGCCTTGGATGCGGCTATGGAGAAAGATGGGGAGCGTTATGCCTGGGCGTCCCACTACCTTTGCGAAATGGGTAAGGCGGTGGTCGACGATCTGAACCAGAGAATGTTGTCTGGCCAAAAAAACTAGGCTGAATAGCTCCTGGCCGGCCGCAATTGCCGGCTCACACACTATCCCTCCAGCAGCAATAATCACTCCAAAATGCTAATTCGCGAAGGGCAAAAATCCGCCAAAAGAGGTCATTCAGGAATAGATGACTTGGCCGCATGGATACGTTTGGATAGATTCAACTCGAGTTGGATCAAACAACTAAAAAAGGACTGTATTCACTTCTAACTCGCCAGAGGAAAATATTTATGGATTGGCGATTTTTACTCTATTACGACCACTGGATTTGGCACTGTACATAGCTGCATCCACGCGCCGAATGAAGTCGTCGAATGATTCCAATGGCGCCCACGTCGCGACACCAAAGCTGCAAGTCACCTGTCCGAGCTCATCAAATGGGAGGGTACTTATCAGGACTCGAAGCTTTTCTGCCAGCCCCCTTGTATCGTTCAGTTCGCTATTCGGGCATATCAATGCGAACTCCTCTCCGCCTGTTCTGCACAGCAGATCGGTTTTACGTGTTGCCGAACGTATCCGTGCGCACAATGACTTCAGAACTTTATCACCACACAGATGCCCCCAACGGTCGTTTATGTGTTTGAAGTGATCGATGTCGAACATGATCAGCGATAGCGGCTGACATTGAGCGTTGGCCTCAATGAGCAGGCGCTCCATCGATTCTTCGAAGTAACGGCGGTTATATACGCCGGTCAGGTGGTCGGTAATGTTCAGTACCTGCAAGTCTTGCGTGCGCTCTGCAACCAGCGAGAGGGCGCGGGCGCGTTGTGTGATCAGCAAGAACACCATCAAGGTCATCAGCAGTGTCAACCCTGCTCCGAATACGATAATCAGGCTGCTGGAAAGTACGTGGTTGTTGGCGGCCAAAAATGCCGGGCTTGGCCGAAACTGCATTACGTAAATAGTGTCAGCGACTTTCAGCAGTCGCTGCTCGTAAAGCACTGAAGGGGCTGCTGGTGCTGAGCTCTGATAAATATTTTCATCCAGATGTTGTACATCGGTCGTTGAGAGCGTCACGTTCAAGCGTTGCAGACTTGGCAATGGGATTCCTTGCTCCATCAAAAAAGCCAAGCGTACGGTGGAGATGACGTACCCCTCCAAACCATCGTCGTTCGTTGGGGTCTTGGAGGGCGCCTGGAATACGGGCGCGACAAAAAAAATGCCGGACTGGCCATTGGTCATTCTCAACGGTTCCGACACGACCATTTGACGAGTTTCTCGCGCTTTCTTGAGCAACGCCTCGCGACCCGGGCGAGCCAGAACATCCATGCCAGGTGTGATCTTTACATTATCTAGAGCCAAAAGGTAGAGCAAGATCCAGTGCTCCGGGCGGCTAGTGAGGGGACGATTTTCGCCATTGACGGGATTGATTTCATGATATGAAAAATCAGTGGTTCCATTGAGGAGCGCTTTGGCACGAAACGCCTCTAGATCCTTCTCGAGGATTCTTTGAACCCAGCCATAGGTTTCGCCTTCCTCAACCAGAGGCGTGACAAATCCCAGAAATTCTTTCTCAGTGACGTCGTCGGCGTTTATAAAGAACCGTTTCACAGTCCCCAGTTTTAAGTCCTGAACAGTAAAGCGTCGCTGCACGCGACTGAACCGTTCGTCGACCTCCAGTTGGAATGCAACGCTAACTGTACGCTGCTCTGCCTCTATAAACAGAATCAGCACCAAGGCCGTAACAGCCACCCCTGCCAGGCAAACCAGAGCGCAAAGGATCCAGTCTGAGGTTTTGAGTGTGCTCCGACGAGAAAGCATCATTTTGTGCTCCTTGATTGCCGCCAAAATATCGTGCAAAGATCCGACGCTTTCTGGCATATCGGCACGCCTACCTAGATCTTAATAGACTAGGCACTGGGGTACGACGATGTTTTTTTATATGAGCTCTTGCCCCGGTGCACCAAGCAGAAACTAGAAACAGTGGCAGCGTCGACAGCAGTTGCGGACGTTGTGTCGCCAAGCGTGCCAACCCAGACCTAACGATAGGTTTCGAGTCGAGCTAGATAGTAGCTTGCCCATCCCCAAACAAAAAAAGCCCCACAACCGAACCCGGTGCGGGGCAAAAAAATGGGTCGGTTGCGGCCAACCAAAGGAGCGCGATAAAAACAGTTACCGCACGGACTCAGATGCAATCCTGAGCCGCACGTTCAAAACTCGAAGGCAGAAAGTTCGACGCCAGCAAATGCCGCTCGTAGATAAACACCTTCCCGCCCGTCCCCGCCTTGTAGGCTTCCAGCACGTTGTCCGCCGAAACCTGGCTCGCGACCACGATCCGGTAGCTGCGCTGGGTCTGCGAGACGGTCGGGTTCAACGCACTGTGCTGCAATTTCGGGATGACGCAGTCGGCGTATTGGGCTGGGGTCTTGCGGGTCTGCAAGGTCAGGGTCGGGTCGTTCGGCGCGGAGGCACAACCGGCCAGCAACAAAGCGCCAAACGCCAGGGCAAGCACAAATGAAGGGCGCATCAATCTCTTCCTGAAAATAAGCAATGTGTTCGATGGCGGCGATTTTCCGGGTATTGTCGACAAAGTAGAACTTGCGTTTCGTGATGGTCAGTATTACGTCTAGCAATAGTTGCCCGCCGTGCAGACAGCGACACGCCCCATCACAACGAGAAAAAACTGATAAGGAGGTCTCCTTGAGAACATTTGACCTGATCCGCGACGCCGTTTTGCCCGATTTCCGTGAGCGGGTGGCCGACTACCTGATCCAGTACGAAACCGTGCTGCTCAGCGAAAACGCGACCGACCCGGAGTTGCTCCGGGCCACTGCCAATCAGTTGCGCGGCTATTTGCGCGGGTTGAACACGACCCGGGTGCTGGGCATGGCGGATTGGGAGGAGCTGGATCGGCGGGTGGTGAATACCTGGCTTTAGCGACCGAGCATGAGGGGTACCTCACCCGCACAAGGCCCACGATCCCCTCCCGTTGGAATAGCGCTGCATAGAGCGCCGACAGACGATCAGCCCTTCCCGACCGCCTGTATACGCGCAACCACGCGACTGGCCAGGTCATCGGGGCGAAACTTGGCCAGAAAGTCGTCCGCCCCGACTTTCTTGATCATCGCCTGGTTGAAAATGCCGGATAAAGATGTGTGCAAAACAATATGCAGCTTCTGCAGCCGAGGATCATTTCTCACTTCGGCTGTCAGGGTGTAACCGTCCATCTCCGGCATTTCTATATCAGAGATCATCATCAGCAGATCGTCTGCCGGTGACTTTCCCTCGTCGAGCATGCCATGCAGGTAGTCCAGGGCCTGCCGACCGTCGTTGAGCGCTATCACCTTCACACCCACCGACTCCAGGCAGCGACTGACCTGCTTACGGGCCACGACCGAGTCGTCCACCGTCAGTACCAGGAATTCGGGGGCCTTGGCATTGGTCTGGGCATCGATCACCCCCAGGGAGATGACTTCACTGGTGGGCGCCACCTCGGACAACACCTTCTCGACATCAATGATTTCCACCAGCCGGTTATCGACCCGTGTCACGGCGGTCAGGTAATGATCGGAGCCACTGCCCTTAGGTGGTGGATGAATGTCCTCCCAGTTCAGGTTCACAATGTGCTCGACCGCCGAGACCAGGAAACCCTGGGTCTTGGTGTTGTATTCGGTAATGATCACGAACGCCGAGGCCATGTCCTGGACCCCAGGCAAGCCGGTAGCCCGCGCCAGATCCAGGATCGGGATGGAGGTACCGCGAATATTGGCCACACCGCAGACCACCGGGTGGGACTTGGGCATGATATGCAACGCCGGACAGGGCATGACTTCTCGCACCTTGAACACGTTGATGCCATAGAGTTGGTGTTCGTCGAAGCGGAACAACAGCAATTCGAGGCGATTCTGCCCCACCAGCTGGGTTCGACTGTTCACGGAATCCATCAGACCTGCCATCACCACCCCCTTGAGCATTCAATTGCCAATCCCCGCCAACAGTGGTCGGGAGTGGTTGGATATCGTTGGTTCGTCACCTGCGCAGTGGTTCCGAAATGCGTAAACGCAATCAGGCGGATCGCGCAATAGAGGCCGTGAGCACTGACTGGCGTTAAAAAATCATCGCCGCATGCGCGCCCCTCCACCATCGGAGCATCCCTATTTTCGGGTAGGGATAACAGGACATGGGGTAGGAAATTCCCTAGAGCTTAGCTGGTCTGATCGCCCTCCGTCTGCAAGGTGCAACGCCACCACCCTCCGAACATTAAATTCCTGTCATCCACAAAAGCGTCATAAAGCCATCACGCAACATTGTTACAACCGCTGGCGTAGTTCCTCATTAAGAGCCCGACGCCGTGAACCTTCGTTTCGCCTTCCTCCGCAAGCCCTCCCACCGACCCGCCCTGCTGCGCCGCCTGAGTATCGGCAAGCGCCTGCTGGCCAGCTTCGGGCTCTGCGCCCTGTTGCTGGTCGCCCTGGGCGGGTTGTGTCTGACGGCCATGCAGCATATTCGCCATGACGGCGAGTTGATCGAGCAAGGACCGCTGTCGAGTATCGCCCAGGCCGACGCCATCGCCATCGACCTGGCCAAGATGCGCACCGAAGCCGCGCTGTTGCTGGTGTATGCCAACGACCCGGCCGAACTGACCAACCGCAAGATCAACCTGCAACAGCTCAGTGGCGAGGTGAACCAGGGGTTTACCGAGTACCTGGCCAAGGTTCCGGAGGGGACGGAACGGGACTCGATCAAGTTGCTGCAGGACGCCGCGCAGCAATTTGTCACCCTGTTCAAGCAGGCCATCGACCTGGTCGAGCAGAAGAAAATGAGCGAAGCCACCAACCTGTCCAACAATGACCTGGCCAACCAGGGTTCGATGATGGACATGCAGGTGCAATTGCTCCGTGAGCTGAACAAGCAGACCACCGCCCAGGCCCTGGAAAACACCGCCAGCACCTTCAAGAAAGTCCAACTGCTGCTGCCGATTGTCATCGCCGTGGCCCTGGTGCTGATGCTGTTGCAGGCCTGGCGGCTGAGCGTAAGCATCACCCGGCCGCTGCGCCAGGCGTTGCAAGTGGCCAAGACCGTGGCTGCCGGCGACCTCAGTCAATTGGTGGTCGCCCATGGCCAGGACGAAGTGGCGCAACTGCTGCAGATGCTCGGACACATGCGCGATCAACTGCACGCGGTGATCAATCAGATCGGTGGCGCCGTCGGCCGGCTGAACGCGGCGACCCAGGAGATGGGCGCGATCATGCACGACAGCGCCCAGGACCTGCATCAGCAATACGGCGAGATCGAACACGCCGCCACCGCCGTCACCCAGATGAGCCAGGTGGTCGAGGAAGTCGCGCGCAATGCCGTGGAGACCTCCAGCGAATCCCGCAGCTCCAGCACCGCCGTGCGCGAAGGCCAGCAGCAATTGGACGAGACCATGGCCGATATCAGCGTACTGGCCGATCAGGTCGAACAGGCCAGCCTCCGTGCCCAGGCCCTGGCGATCGAGACCCAGGGCATCAGCAAGGTGCTGGAGGTGATCCGTAGCGTGGCCGCCCAGACCAACCTGCTGGCGCTCAATGCGGCCATCGAGGCGGCCCGGGCCGGTGACGCGGGACGCGGTTTTGCCGTGGTGGCCGATGAAGTGCGCGGCCTGGCGCAGCGCACCGATGCGTCAACGCGGGAAATCGAAAAGATGATGGACGGCATTCACCAGGGCACCGGCGACACGGTCGTGGCCTTGGCCGAAAGCGCCGCCCAGGCCGGCCGTACTCGCGCGAGGGCACAGGTGGCCAAGGATGTGCTGGGAAGTATCTCCAGGTCGGTGGCCGGCATTGACGAGCGCAACCTGGTGATCGCCACCGCTGCCGAGCAACAGGCCCAGGTGGCCCGCGAAGTGGACCACAATCTGGTGCGCATCCGCGACCTGTCGATGCAGACCGCCAGCGGCGCCGCACAAACCAGCAACGCCAGTCAGGAGCTGGGGCGCCTGGCGGTGGAGCTGGACGGGATGCTGGCGCGCTTCTCGCTGTAAGGGATGGGCGGTCTGTCGATCGTCAGCCCTGTGGGCCTTCGATTTCGAAGGTCACCTTGTCAGCGTAAAAGGCGATGTGCTCCTTGATTGGCGCCACTGCCGGGTAGGCGTCTTCGTAGGTCCAGACCGCGTTTTCAGCGGTCTTTCCGTCGGCGTTCAAACTGAAATAATTCGCCTCGCCCTTGTAGGGACAATGGGTTGCATGTTCGGTGCGCGCGTAGTGTTCAGCCCGAATATCGGACCTCGGGATATAAAACACCGCTGGGTACATGGCCTCTTCGAGTTGCAGCGCCTGGTCGGTCTGCGCGACGACGACCTCATTGAAGCGAACGGTGACACGCCCCTGGAAAGGGGTAATGGTGATCGGATGATCCGGGCCGGGGATTTTCATGATGATCAGTCCTGATGGTTCACGAGGGAAAAGGCGCAGCGTGTCGCCCGTGATCCAGCGGGTTTCATCGGCCGCGAGGAAGACAATAGCAGTTGCAATGTCGTCGGACTTGACCATGCGCTTCGCCTGCTCTGGCGGCAGGCGCTGTTCGATACATCGGCCCCCATTGGAGCTGATCACTTATCCGGCTAAGCTTGCTCCTTGCGCCGTCCTGAACTTCAACTGGAATCCTGCCGGGTGATCAAACCGTTATTGCTGCTACGCCGTCGTTTCGCCTCCCTGCGCTGGCGCACCCGCGTGACCCTCTGGGTTGCCGCAACCCTCGCGGGACTGCTTGTGGTCCTGTTCGCCCGACTGGCCGACCTTGCGCTGACACAATTTGCCCAGCACACCGCCGAACGCCCCTGGCTGCCGTTTATCTATACGCCGTTGGTCGGCATGCTGGTGGTGTGGCTGACCACACGTTTTTTTGTCGGCGCCCAAGGCAGTGGCATTCCCCAGGTGATCGCTGCTACCCGCCTGGCCCACAAGGGCGCGCCGGTTAACCATTTGGTGTCGTTGCGTATCGCCTTCGCCAAGATAGGCCTTGGCACATTGGCGCTGACCGGCGGGTTTTCCGCGGGCCGCGAAGGCCCTTCGGTCCAGGTCGCCGCCTCGATCATGCATTTCTTTCATCGTTACCTGCCCAATGCACGCATCATTCGTAGCGAAGACCTGATCCTGGCCGGCGGCGCGGCGGGCATCGCCGCAGCGTTCAATACCCCGCTTGCCGGTATCGCGTTTGCAGTGGAAGAGTTGGGACGCAAGCTGGAAACCAGAACCAGTGGTGTTCTGCTCAGTACCATCATCCTGTCAGGCATGGTCGCCATCGCCTTGCAGGGCAACTACAACTATTTCGGTCACTTCAACGTTCAAGAGATCACACTGGACATCGCCTTGGCGACACTGGCGACAGGTGTCGGCTGTGGGCTGCTGGGTGGTTTGTTCAGCCGCATGCTGCTATGGCCCCAGCGCCATCGGCGCTTTATCGTCTGGGAGTGGCGTCGCACGCACCCTGTCTGGTTCGCAGGGGCCTGCGGGCTGCTGGTGGCGATCCTGGGTTGGCTCAGTGGCGGGATGTCATTCGGCAGCGGTTACGGCATCACCACCCATATCATTGCCTCCGATACCGGCCTGCCTTGGCACGCGCCCGTCACACGTTTTCTCGCCACCCTCGTGACTTATTTTTCCGGTATTCCCGGGGGTATTTTTGCCCCGTCCCTGGCAGTCGGCGCCGCCGTGGGTGCTAACGCCGCCGACTTTTTCGGCCTGGCCGCACAGCCGATGATTGCCCTGTGCATGGTGGGTTTTCTGGCCGCGGTGACACAGTCCCCCATCACTTCCGCGATCATTGTGATGGAGATGATCGACAGTCATGGGATGGTTATCAGCCTCATGGCCGTTGCGCTGATTGCCAAGGCGGTCAGTTCACGGATAAGCCCCGAGCTGTATCAGCAAATGGCTCGAGCCTTTCTCCAGCCCTCGAACGATAGCGCCACTCCCAGAAAAGAGAATCCATAGGTTGGCCTTCTGTGCGGGCCCCCTGGTCACGGCACGCCAGCTTGAAGCCCTTGAGCCATTTGAATCAGGGATTTGCATCTCGCCTGCTGGCTTCTTATCATCACGCTGGGTGCGCTGCTGCATACGGCACAGCGCAGGTTAAAGCATAAACGTTGGTCGGGCCGCCAATGGAGAATTGCTGTGCCTGAAAGACACCCAGCGTCGCCCTCCATCCCTCGCCCGCAGGTTTTGACTGAACGCGCCTTGTCCGCCCTGGAGCGCTTCTCGCATATCGAAGCCGTCAGCGGCATCGTGCTTCTGCTGGCCGCGATTGCGGCCCTTATCTGGGCCAACAGCTCGGTCGCCGACTCCTACGAACATTTCTGGAACACCCCGCTCACCGTGGGCCTGGGCGATTTCACCGTCTCGCGCTCATTGCACTTTCTGGTCAACGATGGACTGATGACCATCTTCTTCCTGGTGGTGGGGGCTGAAATCCGCCAGGAGATCAAGGACGGGGCACTGGCCAACCTGAAGCTGGCGACCCTGCCCCTGGGCGCGGCCCTGGGCGGTGTGCTGATGCCAGCGATCATCTACACCCTGCTCAACCACGGCACCCCGGCGGCCAACGGCTGGGCCGTCCCCACCGCCACGGACATTGCCTTTGCCGTGGGCGTCCTGGCCCTGCTGGGCAAGTCGATTCCAAGCGGCGTGCGGGTCCTGTTGCTGGCCTTGGCCATTATCGATGACATCGTCGCTATCCTGATCATTGCCCTCTTCTATGCCGCCAGCCTGGATTACCTGGGCCTGGTGATCGCGGCCGGGGGCCTGTTGCTGGTGTTGGTGTTTCAGCGGATGGGCATCGGCAAGGCGTATGCGTACCTGCTGCCGGGGGCTATTGTCTGGTTCGGACTGTTGAAGACCGGCGTGCATCCGACCCTGGCTGGTGTGATACTCGGCCTGATGACGCCGGTCAGCTCCCGGCCCGCCAAGGAACAGCCACTGGAAACCATCGGGCGGACGTTCCAGGAACTGATGGATCGATTTTCCTCTTCGGGCGATAGCCCACAGGCCGTGGCCAAACCCCTGAAGCAACTCCGGCAGGCCCAACGGGAAATGTTGCCTCCGGTCCAGCGCGTTCAGGCCGGGTTGCATCCGTGGGTGGCGTTCGGTGTCATGCCACTCTTCGCGCTGGCCAACGCGGGCGTCAGCCTGCAAGGGGTCAATCTGGACGATGGGCTGTCCCTGCATGTGTTCATGGGCGTGATACTGGCGCTGGTACTGGGCAAGCCCCTGGGGGTCATGCTGGCCAGCGTGGTCCTGGTCAAGCTGAACATCTGCAGGCTGCCTGAAGGCGTGACCTGGAGTGGTGTCGCCCTGGTCGGCCTGCTGGCGGGCATTGGATTTACCATGTCGATTTTCATTTCGTCGCTGGCGTTTACCGACCCGAGACTACTCTCGGCGGCAAAACTGAGCGTGCTCGCCGCGTCGTCCCTGGCGGCGGTGTTGGGGTTGCTCTGGGGGAGGAGCCGGTTGAAAGGATGAATGGGTCGCCGGCGTCGGCAAGACGGACGACTGGAACCGCACCATCGAGGCCTGCACGGCGTCACTTCCAAGGCAAGCGGATCGAGCCAGCAGCTCAACCGCTTGCCGCATCACGAAACGCGTCGGCGTTCAGTCCGAAGCGCTGCATCTTGTTGTACAGCCCGCCACGGGAGACGTTCAGTTGCCTGGCAGCGACGCGGACATTGCCTCGGGTGTCCTTGAGGGCCGCGATGATCGCATTCATTTCATGGGTGCCCAGGTCCAACGCCGCCCGGGGTTCGGGCACACGGCCCGGAGCCAACTGCTGGAACCGCTGCTTGATTTCAAGCGGCAGGTCGCCCGGCTGGATCAGTTCGCTCATCGCCAGGTTGGTCGCGCGCTCGATGGTGTTTTCCAGCTCGCGGACATTCCCCGGCCAGTGGTAGGCCAACAGAATCTCCAGGGCCTCCGGGGACAGGTCCAATACCGACTTGCGCAGCGATTGGGCGCAACGGCCGAGGAAATACCGCGCCAACAAGGGAATATCCTCGCGACGCATCCGCAGCGGCGGAACCGTCAGATTGAGGACGTTGAGCCGATAGTAAAGGTCTTCGCGAAAGGCCCCATCGGCCACCGCCTGGCTCAGGTTGCGGTGGGTGGCGGCGATGATGCGCACGTCGACCCGCTGGGATTTTTTCGCCCCCACCCGCGTCACCTCGCCCTCCTGCAAAACCCGTAGCAGGCTGACCTGGGCATCGAAGGACATATCGCCGATTTCGTCGAGAAAGATGGTGCCGCCATCGGCCAGCTCGAACTTACCGGCCGAGCCGCCACGGGCCGAGCCGGTGAAGGCGCCTTCGACATGGCCAAAGAGTTCGCTCTGCACCAGATCACGCGGAATGGCGCCGCAATTGACCGCGACAAACGGACCGCGGCAACGCTCGCTGGCGTTATGGATCGCCTGGGCGAACAGTTCCTTGCCGGTGCCGCTCTCCCCCAGGATCAAGGTGGTCGAGTCGCTGCGGCTAGCGATCCGGCCCAGGTGCAAGGCGTCCTGGATGGCCCGCGAACTGCCCTGGATGGTTTCGAAGGTGTAGCTGGCCTGAGTGCCGATAATACGCCGGGTAATTTCGCGGATACGCCGGTTCTCGCGCAATGAAACGATTCGACCGCCCTGCTCCAGTGAGCACACCGACACCAGGCATGCCAGGTGACTGCGATCAGGCAGCTCGAAGGTGCAGTCCAGATCCCGTAGCCCTTCGCCGCTGCGCAAGAGCATTTCGGCGGTCAGCTCGCTCTGCCCCAGGCGCTCGAACGGGCTGCCCAGCAGATCCCGGCCGACGCGAAACAGTTGTCGGGCATAGCGGTTGAGCGCCTTGATACAGCCACGCTCATCGAGCACCACCAGCCCTTCATTGAGCACTTCAAGGACCGCTTGTTGTTCGTCCAGCAGGGTCTGCAAGGCCATCTGCCGCGACACGGCTTCAGCCGCCGCCTGCACGGTGCCCAAGGTGTGGAAATGGAACCAGCCCGGTTCCGCAGTGAGGGTCAGCATGGCCAGTGTCCGGCCCTGGGCATCGCGGATCGGCGCGGCGGCACAGTGCATGCGCCGTCGACGCAAGCCGGTACCGAAATTCTCCTCGGCCAGCACGTACATCAGACGGTCTTCGGCCAGTGCGAGGCCGGTGCAGTTGGTGCCCTGGACCGACTCCAGCAATCGGCTGCCCACGGGTGTGAGGTCCAGGCCGCAGAAATACAGGGTCGTGCCTTCGGCGTCCGTCAGGTTGATATGGCCCCTGGGGTTGTAGGCCAGCAAGCCGCGCATGACTTCCGCCGCCGCGGCAATCAGCGCACGGTTGGCCGTCAGCGTTGCGGTCAGGGCTTCAGGGGCTACCAGACGATACTCGCCATCCTCGGGATCGAGGCCGGCACCGAAGCTGCGCCGCCAGGAATCCCAGATCACCTGCCTTACCCCTTCCGGTCGATCCTGGCGCCCGTCCTGGCAGGCCAGCCAAGCCTGCTCCAAGGCGGCAATCGGCCCTTCACTCAAGGACGCGGGGCCCAGGGCGGTCAGATAGTCGAGATCCTGTGCACTGAAGGCCATCAGTTGTGGATTCACCGTCATCGACATCCGCCCCCATGTTCATATTTTTGACATGTCAGTATAGACATGTCATCTGAATGAACAATCTCTTCAGATATCTATCTATAAATTACTTAAATATCAATAAGTTAAATATTGGCACAGCCTTTGCTCCCTTGCCTTGTACCAGCAACGGCATCGCCTGCTGCCACGCCCTATGAACAACAATAAGACGGAGTCATTTTTCATGAGCACATCCAAGATCATCCGCCTGGGACTTATCGGTGCCGGTCGTATGGGCGGCTTTCACGCCCTGACCGCCGCCCGGCACATTCCCGGTGCCTGCCTTGGCGCCATCGCCGACCCGGTGCCCGGCCAGGCCGCTCGCCTGGCGGCAGAGTTGGGCGTGGCGCGGGTCTATACCGATCCACAGCAACTGCTCGACGACCCGGAGATCGACGCCGTCCTGATCGCCGCCCCGGCCCGCAGTCATGCCGAGCTGGTGATCAGCGCCGCCCGCGCCGGCAAGGGAGTGTTCTGTGAAAAACCCATGGCCATTACCCTGGACGAAGCCGACCGCGCCATCGCTGCCGCCGCCGATGCCCGTGTCACGTTGCAGGTCGGTTTCAACCGGCGCTTTGCCAGAAGCTTTCGCGCCGCTCACCTGGACGTGGTCGCCGGCCATATCGGCACACCGCAACTACTACGCTCGCTGACCCGCGACCCGGCCCTGAACAACCCGGCCGCCTCGCCGCAGTGGGTGATCTTTCTCGAAACCCTGATCCATGACTTCGACACCCTGCGCTACCTCAACCCGGGCGCCGAAGCCGTCGAGGTCTTTGTCATGGCCGACGCCCTGATCGCCCCCGAGTACAAGGACAAGGGCCTGCTGGATACCGCGGTGGTAACGATCCGTTTCGACAACGGCGCCATTGCCACGGCCGAGGCCAACTTCCAGGCGGTCTATGGCTACGACGTGCGCGGCGAAGTGTTCGGCAGCGCCGGCATGCTGACCATGGGCAACGTCAATGACTCGGACCTGGTGCGCTACCTGGCCGGCGGCATCCAGGCCGACACCCTGCGCCTGGACACCGACCTGCTGCGCGACGCCTACATTGCCGAGCTCAATCACTTTGTCGGCTGCGTCCGCTCCGGGGAAAAACCCCTGGCCAGCGGCGAAGATGCCCGGGCGGCACTGGCCATTGCCCGCGCCTGTATCGAGTCCTTCCAGCAAGGTAAAACCGTACGTGTGCAAGGAGCCCATTGATGAGCTTCTCACCCTTCAAGCTGGCGATCAGCGCCGAGATGGTCTTCCTCGACCTGCCGTTTACCGAGCGCGTCAAACGTATTCATGCGTTGGGCTTCAGCGCGGAAATCTGGGACTGGACGAAGAAGGACATTCCCGCCCTGGTTGCCACGGGCGCCGACTTCACCTCCATGACCGGCTATATCTCGGGCAACCTGACCGACCCCGAAGAGATCCGCCAGTTGCTCGACAGCGCCCGGGAATCCCTGGCCGTGGCCGCGCAACTGAATTGCCCGAGCCTCAACCTCCACGGCACGGGGTTGGGCGACAAAGGCCTGCCGGTCAAACCCGTGGCCTGCACCACCGGCCGCATGTGGTTGAGCGCCTGCAAGACCCTGGAAAAAATCGCCCGCCTGGGTGAAGACGCGGGCCGGGTGTTCCTGCTGGAAAACCTCAACACCGAGGTCGACCACCCCGGCACTCCGTTCGCTCGCGCCGACGACACCCTGGCACTGATCGAGGCCGTGGGCAGCCCGCATCTGAAGATGAACCTGGACCTTTACCATGCACAGATCGGCGAAGGAAATCTGATCGAACTGATCCAGCGCGCCGGCCCTGCCATCGGTGAAATCCAGGTCGCCGATGTCCCCGGACGCAAGGAACCCGGCACCGGTGAGATTCATTATCCGGCTATTGCCAGGGCCTTGTTCGGCATGGGATATACGGGCGTGGTCGGGCTCGAAGGCTGGGCCAGCGGCGACAGCGAAACGGCACTTGAACGCTTTCGGCAGGCGTTCACGCTTGACTGAGGAAGCCGGCACTCCTGGCGGATCTGATCCGCCGAGTGCCTGCAATCCGCAGGTTTGATCCTGATGAATTTCAACTCATAACAACAAAAGGAAAACCATCATGCGTCGCCACACACTGTTTTTTGCCACGCTGTTACTGCTCTTCAGCCAATGGGCCAGCGCCGGTTATCGCATCGGCGTCAGCATTGCCCGGGTCGACGACAACTTCATGACTTACGTGCGCAACGGCCTGGAAGCGGCCGCCAAACAGGAAGGCGTGCAGATCCAGTTCGAGGATGCCCAGGGCGATGTGGTGCGTCAGCTCAATCAGGTCGAAGGTTTTCTCAGCCAGAAGGTTGATGCCGTGATCGTCCTGCCGGTGGATACTTCCGCCACCGCCAATATGACCCGCGCCGCCGTCGAGGTGAAGACCCCGCTGGTCTACGTCAACCGCCACCCGGACGAACGTACCCTGCCCAAAGGTGTGGTCACCGTGGCGTCCAATGACCTCGAGGCCGGGCAACTGCAGATGCGTTATCTGGCCGAGAAGTTGGGGGGCAAAGGCAGCCTGGCGATCATCATGGGCGACCTTGCGCAGAACGCCACCCACGACCGCACCGAAGGCGTGAAACAGGTGCTCAAGGACTATCCCGGGATCAAGATCGTCGAGCAACAGAGTGCCGAGTGGCAGCGCAACAAAGGGATGGACCTGACCAGCAACTGGTTGCTGGCGGGCACCCACTTCGACGCCATCGTGGCCAACAACGACGAGATGGCCATCGGCGCCGCCATGGCGTTGCAGCAGGCCGGCAAGGCCAAGGGTGAGATTGCGATCGTCGGCATCGACGGCCTGCCCGACGGCCTCGCGGCCATCAAGCGCGGCATGCTGGTAGCCTCCGTGTTCCAGGATCCCAAGGCCCAGGCGACCGTGGCGGTACAGTCGGCGATCAAGATGATCAAGGGCGAAGCGGTCGAGCCGGATGTGTGGGTGCCCTTCCAGTTGATCAAGCCGGAGCAGGTGGCGATGTTTGAGCAGCGTTATAAGTAGTGTCGAACTGGAGGGGGCCCAAGGCCCCCTCCTTCAATAGTGAAAAGCAGCACCGTATCTGGGATGTTACGCTCGGCATCCGCAACCATCCTGTTTTGCAGAGAAGCCGTTAATGCCCAAGGCAGCCATTCTCACCGCCTGCGTCATCTTCATATCACTACAGTCGGCGGCCTATGCCGCCGATGGCTTTTACGTCAATCCCGGATCAACCGCCGCGCAATGGGTGAAGGCGAATCCCCAGTCCCCTCTTACGGCAAAAATCCAGGCGTCGATTGCCGGTGTACCCAGCGCCCGCTGGCTGACCGGTACCAGCCAGACAACCGACCAGCTCACCGACACCGTCAGCCAATACGTTGGTGCGGCAGACAAGGTTCATCAGATACCCATTCTGGTTGCGTACAACCTGCCTGGGCGTGACTGCAGCGGCGGTGCCTCGGCGGGTGGGGCGGCAAATGCCTTGGAGTATCGAGACTGGATAGACCGGTTTATCAATGGCGTTGGCGACAAGCCTGCCGTGGTCATTCTGGAGCCGGATGCGCTGGCGGACAGCGGATGCCTGACTCAGCCAAAGCGCGATGAACGTCTGGCGTTGTTCAATTACGCGGTGTCCGGGTTCAAGCAGGGCGCGCCCTTGGCGGAGGTTTACCTGGACGCGGGAAATGCAGGCTGGAAACCTTCAAGCGCAATGGCGGGTTATCTGAATGCGGCGGGTGTGAAGAATGCGCGGGGCTTTGCGTTGAATGTCTCCAACTTCTACACCCTTGATCAATCCCGTACCTACGGCGACGCGATCAATGCCAGGCTGTCGGCTGATTACGGCTATGCAAAATCCATGGTGATCGATACCAGCCGCAACGGTAACGGTGCCAGTCCCGGGGACTGGTGCAATCCTTCGGGGCGCAAGATTGGTCTTCAACCTCAGGCCATCACAGAGACCGTGTTGGCGGTCTGGATCAAGATCCCAGGCAACTCCGACGGATCGTCCTCAGCGACCCGAAACTGCCACGGCGGGCCAACGGCCGGGACGTTCAGTCCTGAGTTGGCTGAGCATTTGATTGACGGGAATTAATAGCCTTCCAGACGACAGGCGAAAGCAACATAACCGCGATAAGAAAAGCCACCTGGGACAGATAGAAAGACGCCAGCCACTGCTGATTCAGCGCAACGTAGTAGGTGTTATGGGCAACGTCAGCCACGATAATCGAGGCAGTCAGGGCAAGCCCCACCCGAGGCTTGATGAACAGCAGCAGCGCAGCCAATGGATCAAGGAAGGTCAGCGCACTCCAGAACACGCGACTGGCCCAATGAGCGCTCTCCCCGTATCCGTATTCCCAGAACAGCCCATGCTGAAAATCTGCACGCAAGTGGTTGGCGGTGGCTACCAACAGGCAACAAGCGAACAACACACGGATCGCGAAAGACAAGCTGGGCATAGCGTGATTCGCTTGTATGAAGTGGGCCCGACAGGATATCGGGCTATCACTCTACTTTCCCCAAGAATCGACAAGGCATTGGCCACCCATTCAAAGCACCCTGCGCCCCTCTACCGGATACCCCGGATCAGTAAAGCCATGGGTCGACGCATGCCCAGGCAAGACCAGACCGTCGACCAGTTTCTCGTCATCGGGCCCCAACTCCAACCCGAGTGCGTCCAGGTAGCTGTCCCAATGCGCCTCGGTACGCGGACCGGCGATGGCCGCGCTGATCAGCGAGTTTTTCAACACCCAGGCAATCGCGAAGGCAATGGAAGTGGTCCCACGCTCAACCGCATGACGGGCAATGGTCTGGGCAATCTCCAAGGACTCCGGGCGCCACTCGGTCTGCTGGATACGCTTGTCGCCGCGCCCGGCACGGGTGTCCGCGGGAGGTGGTGTATCCGGCGCATATTTGCCGCTCAACACGCCACGCGCCAATGGGCTGTAGGGTACGACACCCAACCCATAATTGCTTGCCACCGGCAGTTGCTCGACTTCCGCCGTACGGTTGACGATGTTGTACAACGGCTGGCTGACCACAGGGCGCTCGATGCCCAACTGGTCCGCGATGCGCACCATCTCCGCAATACGCCAACCGTGGAAATTGGACACCCCGTAATAACGGATCTTGCCTTGACGAATCAGGTCACCGACAGCACGAATCCCCTCCTCCATCGGCGCGTCAGTCAAGGCCCGGTGAAAATACAGGACGTCGATATAGTCCGTGCCCAGGCGCTTGAGGCTGGCCTCGACGCTTTGCATGATCCACTTGCGCGACTGGCCCTGCTCGTTCGGGCCAGCAGTCGCGGACGATGGATAGCCAAACTTGGTGGCCACCACCCAACGATCACGCTGTTCGGCAATCGCCCGGCCCACCACGGCTTCGGAACGCCCGGCGTGATAAGCATCGGCAGTGTCGATAAAGTTGATGCCACTGGCGGCCGCCTTGTCGATGATGCGCCGGGAGGTCACCTCGTCGGTCTCGCCACCAAACATCATGGCACCCAGGCACAGGGGAGAAACTTTCAGGGCGCTGCGGCCCAGATAGCGGTAGTTCATCGGTCACCTTCCATCAGCGTTGAAACAGGATGGCCGAGCAGGTGCTCAAAGCCGTGCCGCCATCCTAGTCACAAGCCGATTGGTGATTAAGACCGAAAGGACGGATGCAGTCATGAGCTGATCTCATGAGTCCTCGGAATAACGCAGCGCGGCGATCACCAAGGCCAGCGCACGGGACGACTGCCGGCGACTGGGGTAGTAGATGTGCAGTCCGGGAAAGGTCGGAAACCAATCCTCGAGCACCCACTGCAGGCGCCCGGCGGCGACATGCGATGCGGCGAGGTCCTGTGGAATGAACGCCAGCCCGCAGCCACTGAGCGCCGCTTCGAGCATCTGATAGGAGCTGTTGAAGGTCAGTTGCCCCTCTACCCGCACCTGCAATTCGGCCTTGCCCTTTTTCAGCTCCCAGGGATAACAACCGCCGTGGGTGGGCAGGCGCAAGTTGATGCAGTTGTGCTGGGCCAGGTCCTCAGGCGTGCGCGGCGCCGGATGGGCTTGCAGGTAGGACGGCGCAGCGACGATGACCATTCGCAGGTCTGGAGCCACGCGTACCGCAATCATGTCCTGGGCCACCTGATCGCCCAGGCGTACACCAATGTCGTAGCGCTCGGCGACGATATCGGTCAGCCCGTAGTCGGTCATGATTTCGACCTTGATATCGGGGTACTGCGACATGAACGGCGCCAACCTCGGCCATAACACATTGTTGGCCGCGTAATCGGTGGCGGTGATACGGATGGTGCCGCGTGGGCTGTCGCGCAGCTCGATGACTTCGGCCAGGCCGGCATCGATCTCCTCAAAGCGCGGAGCCAGGTTGTTGTACAGCTGCTCGCCCGCCTCGGTCGGCGCCACACTGCGCGTGGTGCGGGTCAACAGGCGAACGCCGAGGCGTGTCTCCAAGGCGCGGATGGTGTGGCTAAGGGCGGATTGCGAAACGCCGAGCTGGGCGGCAGCACGGGTGAAACTGCGCTCGCGGGTCACGGCCAGAAACGCCAGCAGATCGTTGTAGCTTTCCCGGGCCATTGATGAATTCCTACCATGAGTTGCCGGGATTATAGCGGCATAACCTTCGGATCATTCATGAGCCCTGCTTATGACTCCATGCGAGTTAATGATCTTAATGAATCTATCCAGTTTTCTTAAACTCTTGTCACTCAGCGCAGCCCTGCCCGTGCGGTATCACCATTGATGGCCATTCATCTCAGGAGTCGACTCGATGAAACTCTTAGCCAGCGCATTCGCCACACTGTGTTTCTCGGCCATGGTCGATGCCGACCAAAGCATGTCTCGCCCCGACCCAAAACCCTCGCCGGATGTGCTGGAGGTCACGCCCCAGTTGTACAACTACACCACCGAGTTACTCTTCGGCGAAGTCTGGAAGCGCGAGGAGCTGGCGCCGCGCGACCGCAGCCTGATCACGCTCGCCGCGCTGGTGTCCAGCGGGCAGAGCGCGCAGCTCAGCGGACACATCAAGCTGGGACTCGACAATGGCGTGAAGCCGAGTGAAATCAGCGCGCTGATCACCCATCTGGCGTTCTACTCCGGTTGGCCGAATGCGATGTCGGCCGCCGCTGTGGCCAGGCAGGTATTCACTGAACGGCAGATTCCCGCTGACCAGATTACTTCTCCAGCCAAAGAGCCGTTGACTCTCGAACCCGTGGCCGAAGCCAAACGCCGCGCCCTTGTCGAGGCGAATGTGGGTGCCGTTGCACCAGGGCTTGCGCACTACACCAACGACGTCCTGTTCGCCGATCTATGGCGCCAGGCCGACCTGACCCCACGCGACCGCAGCCTGATCACCGTGGCCGCACTGATCGCCCAGGGGCAAGCCGCCCAACTGCCCTTCCACCTGAACCGGGCGATGGACAATGGCCTGACCCGGACGCAGGCCGCGGAAGTGGTGACCCACCTGGCGTTCTACGTGGGTTGGCCAAAAGCGATGTCGGCGGTACCGGTGCTGAAGGACGTATTCGATGCCCGGGACAAGCAAGTCTGATAGCTCGACACCGCGGATGACTTTGGCTATACCTTCGAACGGCCCATTACCTACATGACCCGGGTGCCCCGACAGGAGTAGCAAGCATGAGTGTCATCAGCACCGAAGTTGAATTTACCCTTCCACTCGGATACCGCGATGGAGATGGCAACCTGCACCGGAACGGCGTGATGCGCCTGGCCACCGCCGGTGACGAGATCCTGCCGTTGAAGGATCACCGGGTACAAGCCAATCCGGCCTACCTGATCGTCATCGTGCTGTCGCGAGTGGTTGTGCGGCTGGGCAATCTCGACATGATCAACACCAAAGTCATCGAAGACCTGTATTCCGCCGACTTTGCCTATTTGCAAACCTTGTACAAGCGCATCAACCAGATCGACGCCGACGACAAGGCGACATAGACCTAGGCCTCCAGCGCCGAAAGATAAAGCCGAACCATGTCCTTGGCCTCCGCCAGCAGCACCCGTTGCACGGCGGGGGCCTCCTCGCTGATCCGCCCCACGCCCTTGAACACATTCAGCAGCGTCATGGCCACGGCCTTGGATTTGGCCGGGACCAGGGCCGGAATCACCTCGCGCAGCGCCGCCTCGATACCGTCCACCATGGCCTTGCGAAACTGCTGCCGCCGGCTCTCGCTGGCCCCCGCGACATCCATCAGATTGACGGCGAACTGACGCTTTGACTGCAGCGCGAGACTGAAATCGATAAACGCCGACGCCAGTTCCGGCGGTGTCATGGCGCGGGCTTGCGAGGCCAGCTCGGCGAGAGAGGCCAGGGCGTGCTCGACGTAGTTCATCAGCAGCGCCTCAGCCACGGACTCCTTGGTCGGAAAGAATCGATACAGCGAGGCAATCGCCGTCCCCGAACGCGCCGCAATCTCCGTCATCGTCGTCGCATCAAAGCCCTTTTCCGTAAACAGCTCGACCCCGGCTTCCAGAATGGCCGCCACACGGATATGCCCCTTGGCGCGCTTGGGTTCCTGCCCCTTGGCGATGGGTTTTGTTGACATATGAGAGGATGTCCTTCACTATTTTTACGAGAGGATATCCTCTCATTCTAGCATCACACCGACCCGAAGCAACGCCCGGCCTCCAGTCCGGCTCCATCAAGGGGTTTTCATGTCCAACGCAGAGGCTCATACCGCCATGTCCAAATCCGGCACGCTCGCTTCGATAGGACAGTGGAGCGCTCTCCTGGGATTGTCCGTACTGTTTGCCCTGGCCCTGACCTGGGTCGGCATTCCAGCCGCCTTGCTGCTCGGCCCCATGCTGGGCGCGGTCATCACCGCCATCACCTTCGTCGACACCCGGGTTCAGATCCCACGACCGGCGTCCGCCTTCGCCCAGGGCATCCTGGGCTGCATGATCGCCAAAACCCTGGTGCAATCGCTTGCCGGTGCCGCGGTCGGCAGTTGGCCGCTGTTTGTCCTCGGCGTGATCGGTGTGGTTGTCGCCGCCGGTTTGCTGGGATGGGGCCTGACCCGCCTGCGGGTATTGCCGGGGAGCACGGCTATCTGGGGACTGAGCCCGGGCGCGGCCACCGTGATGATCCTGATGGCCGAAAATGCCGGGGCCGACGCACAGCTCGTCGCCTGCATGCAGTACACCCGCGTGATCATGGTGGCGGTCATCGCTACCCTCATCACCCACTTCACCGGTGCCGGCGTGGTGCATGAGGTGCATTCGGTGATCTGGTTCCCGAACATCGACTGGCTACCGCTGGCCCAGACCCTGGCCCTCGTGGCCGCCGGCCCGCTGGTGGCGCGCCTGGTGAAAATACCGGTGGTCGCCCTGCTGGTGCCGATGATCGGCGGGATCTTTCTCACTCATCAGGGTTTGATCAACATCGAGATGCCCCATTGGCTGCTGGCGCTCGGTTATGCGGTTATTGGCTGGCGGATCGGCTTGCCCTTCACCCGACCGTTGGTGAAGTACGCCATGAAAGCCTTTCCGGCGATCCTCGCCAGCACCCTGGCGCTGATCGCGATCTGTGGTTGCCTGGCCCTGGTGTTCGTCTTTGCCGCCGGCATCGATCCGCTCACCGCTTATCTGGCGACCAGCCCGGGCGGTGCGGACTCCGTCGCGATCATCGCTGCTTCCAGCCACGTCGATGTGCCCTTCGTCATGACCATGCAGATGGCGCGCTTCGGCGTGGTGCTGTTGGCCGGGCCGGCAATCGCGGCCTTCATCGCCCGTCGCGTCGCCCCCACGAGCCACGCTACCGATAACTGAACCACCAACCTTTATCCATGCCCCTCGCCTGAAGGTGATCCATGTCCATCACAGCTTTTTTTGCCGGTGTCTTTCTCTGCAATGCCCTTCCGCACCTGGTCAGCGGCCTGTGCGGTGAAGTCTTTCCCACACCCTTTGCGAAACCGCGAGGCAAAGGTCCCTCATCACCCCTGGTGAATTTTCTCTGGGGTGCCTTCAATCTGCTGGTGGGGCTTGTGCTGCTGTCGAGACAGCCGGTGATTATCGGCTTGAATCCGGAGTTTATCGCGCTGACAGTCGGTGCCCTGGCGATAGGGACTTACCTTTGCGTGCACTTCGGCAAGGTGCGTGCGTCCGCCAAAGCCTGATCCCTGGTGCCACTCCCTGCCGAAAGGAACGGCGGACGTCCGCAGGGAGGCCGGATAGAGACCGCTACGTAGAACTATCGATCAAGGCTTGGCGACATGCCCTTGGCATCGACCAGGACCTTGCCCGCGCCGGTGTCAGCGACTTTGGCAGGCGCATCGGCGAAGGCCGGGCCGGACAGGCAGGTCATGGCGACGGCAGCAGCGAGGGTGATTTTCTTCAGCATGGGTAGCTCTCTGTTTGTAGGATAAGTCGAACCATGTAGGAATGGCGCAAACAGCCGCCACATGGGGAAAACACGTGACAGAGCGCTTTATTCACCCGACCTGAAAATATTTATGGTTCTCTTTCTCTCAAGTAGCCTCTTCCAGGAACTCGCGATACTGCGCCGCCGTCTGCTCCGGCCGCTCGACCATCGGCAGATGGCCCACGCCGTCCCAGCACTCCAGACGCGCATGGGGGATGCCGGCGATCCAGGTTTTTGCACTGGCCAGGGGGACCATGCGGTCTTCGCGCCCCCACAGCAGCAAGGTCGGGACACGGATATTGCTCAGCCAGGGCTCCATGCGCGGGCTGTCATGGAAGTCGTCGAAGATTTCCGCGAGCTCAGGGCGCCGCTCGATATAGGCCTGCGACTCCGCCGCCAGCAACACGCCCGGTATCCAGGGTGGCGAGGCCATGGTCATGGAAAAGAACCGATCGAACTCCGCCCGCGAGTGGATCAGAAACGGGTTCTTGCCTTGCTTGACCAACTCTTCCACTTCATTGGGCTGCGGCAGGTTCACCCCCACAGGGCCCATCAACGCCAGGGACAGCACGCGCTCCGGATAATGCGCCGCCAGCCAGGTGCCGACGTAAGCTCCCATGGAGCTGCCGACCACATGCACCTTGTCGATCCCGCTGGCGTCCAGCAGTTCGATCATGCGTTGCGCCTGGGTCGCGATGCTGTAGTCAGCCCCCGCTTCGAAGCCACTTTTACCGTGCCCGGCCAGGTCGGGAATGATCACCCGGTAGTCGGCCACGAAGGATCGCGCAAAACGTAGCCAGAGGTTCTTGTCGGCACTGAAACCGTGGATCAGCAACAGCGGTGCTGCGTTGCGCTGGGTCCCACCCTGGAAGGTCGCCAAGGTCATCCGTTGAATCGCCACCGGGACTTCCTTCACCCGGGAAAGCCGTGCTTCCAGGCTCGTAATCAGGTCAAACAACAGCCCTCCTGCACGTGGATAGGTCCACCATCCCCACACGAGGAGGATGGCGATCAGGGCAAGGATCAGGAACATCAACACTTCTCCAGAACAGGGTTCGCGAAACCAGTCTCCGCACGACCGGTCGAGTCATAAAAACAGAACAGGCATCCGCCAGCAAGGTGCCTGGGCGGATCGGCGTGACAATGCTTGAATGGCTTCTGATAGGCTGCCAGACCGGACAATCCACACAGCCAGGCCCAGCCCCATGATCAATATCCGTGCCATGACGATGGACGATTACCAGGCGGTCATCGACCTTATGCGCAACACCCCGGGCATCTCCCTGCGCGATGCCGATTCCCGTGAATCGACCGCCCGCTACCTGGAGCGAAATCCGGGAATGAGCTTCGTGGCGCAAGTCGACGGCGAGCTTGGCGGCTGCATCATGTCAGGGCATGACGGTCGCCGGGGCTACTTGCAGCACCTGCTGGTCCTGCCCCGCTATCGGCGCCAGGGCATCGCCAATGCACTGGTCGAGCGCTGCCTGTCGACGCTGGAGGCGCACGGAATCCTCAAGTGTCACCTCGATGTGTTCAAGACCAATGAGGCCGCTGCCGCCTACTGGCAAAGCCAGGGCTGGCAGCTCAGGCAGGATATCGACCGCTATTCGTTTACCCGCTCGGGCAATCAGAACGCGTGACGCTGTGGCTCAATAAACCCCGGGCAGCAGACGCCAGGTGCGTGCACGATAAGCCTCGTACTCCTCGCCAAACTCGGCCTTGAGCAAGGCCTCTTCCGAGTGCATGCGCGGGATCAGCGGGATCAGCGTCAGCGCCGTCAGCAATACCCCGACGCCGGAGCGGAAAGCCAGCGCCCAGCCCAACGAGTTGACCAGCAGCCCGAGGTAGCTCGGGTTGCGCAGGACTCTATAGAGGCCGGTGGTCACCAACCGGTGCCCCGGCTGAATCGCCACCAAACCGCTGAAGCGCTTGCCCAGCACAAACACCGGCCACATCCGCAGCACGCCGCCAACGGCAAACAGCAGCACACCGAACCAACGCACGCCCTCCCCGCCAAAGGTCCACCAGCCCAGGCGAGCCGTCCAGGGCACCAGCCCCACCAGCAGCAAGCCGAGGGCGCCGATGACCGGAATCACCCAACGATTGCCGCGATCCTCACGGACACCGGGGCTGAGATTCGCTTCGGTAAACAGCGCAGAGCCCGCCAACAAGACGGTCACCACGGCGAGTGCGAGCAATGCGGGCTGGGCAACAAACGCCGACCAGCCACCGAAGCCCCACACCGCCAGCCCGAGATAACCCAGCGTCGCCGCGATGCTGAAAAACGCCAAGCGAAGTGATATTTTCATGCTGCCCTCGGCTGAATGAAACGGATGCTTTCAGTCTAGAAGCATTCGTCGATGCCGGATTGATAGGACTTCGTTTACCCAGTCAGGCAATAGGAACGCGTGACAGACCGGCAACGCTCTAGCGTGCGGGTTACAGGAATCCCCCGAAAAATCTACTTATTCCAAAAAGACATCAACAAATTCTTTTATATTCTTTTATTGTTAATCCACGGACTGCAAGACTCGGCACCAGAATCATCCACCAAGTGTTGAGATCACCATGAAGAAATTAACTGCCCTCACTGCCCTCACCCTCGCCGTCCTCTCGGGATTGGCCCATGCCGACCGCCTGGAAGACATCAAGAAATCCGGCGTTCTGCGCGTCGCCTCGTTCGACAGCAACCCGCCTTTCGGCTTTATCGATGCCAAGAGCAAACAGATCGAAGGCCTGGACGTGGACTATGCCAAGGCCATCGCAGACAAGCTGGGCGTCAAGCTGCAACTGCAACCGACCAACCCGGCCAACCGCGTCCCGCTGCTGGTCGCCAATAAGGTCGACCTGGTCCTTGCCAACTTCACCATCACCCCGGAGCGCGCCGAACAGGTCAACTTCAGTATTCCCTACTTCAGTTCCGGCCAGCAGTTCATCGTCAGGAAAGGCACCCTCAAGTCCCAGGATGAGCTGAACAAATGGCGTGTCGGCGTGGACAAGGGCACCGTCAACGAAGGCGTGCTGCGTGAGAAATTCCCGGGCGCCAAAGTCGTTGCCTACGACGATACCCCGTTCGCGTTCACGGCCCTGCGCAACGGCAACGTCCAGGCCATCACCCAGGACGGTCCGAAGCTGATCGGCCTGCTGGCCAACGTGCCGGACAAGGACAAATACGAGATTCCGCCCTTCACCATTTCCAACGACCTGATCGGCGTCGGCCTGCCCAAGGGCGAAGCCGCACTGACCGAAGTGGTCAACCAGACGCTGGTCGAGCTGGAAAGCAAAGGCCAGGCGCAGAAGATCTACGACACCTGGTTCGGCCCGGACACCAAGACGCCGCTGACCCGCCTGTACAAGATCGGCGACAAGAGCTGATCGCCCTCCCCGCCGTACACCCACAGCCCGTGCGGATTTCCGCGCGGGCTCTTTGTATTCTGGATGGACACCGTGATTGATGTTTGGTGAATTGCTGGGCCCGCATTACCTGAAATGGCTGTTCGATGGCTTTCTCCTGACCCTGGCCCTGTCCGCCGTGGTCTGCCTGGTGGCCACCGGGCTCGGCTTCCTGGTCTGCCTCGCGCGCCTCGGTAGCTCTCGCCTGGCGTCCTGGCCGGCACGGGCCTACCTGGCGCTGTTTCGCAACACGCCGCTGCTGGTGCAGTTGTTCTTCTGGTATTTCGGCCTCAGCGCCCTGCTGCCCGAAGGGCTGGTGAACTGGTTGAACACGCCCCATGAAGTGAGCCTGGCCGGCGTTGAAATCAGCTGGCCGTCCTTTGAGTTCATCGCCAGTTTCTGGGGACTGACGCTATACACCTCGGCCTTTATCGCCGAAGAGTTTCGCGCCGGCGTCGCCTCGGTGCGCCCGCAGCAACGCGAAGCCGGCGTGGCCATGGGTTTCCGACCGGCACAGGTGTGGCGTTATATCGTCCTGCCCCAAGCCTTGCGCACCGCCCTCGGGCCCTTGCTCGGGCAGTACATGAACGCGCTGAAGAACTCCTCGCTGACCATGGCCATCGGCCTCGCCGAGCTGTCCTACGCCTCGCGCCAAGTGGAGACCGAAACCTTCAAGACTTTCCAGGCCTTCGGCTTCGCCACCCTGCTCTACATCTTCAGCATTGCACTGATCGAAGCGGCCGGACAATGGATCCGCCAGACCAGACGTTATCGCCAGGGAGCCGCGTGACATGGACTTTTCCGTTATCAGCGACAACCTCGAATACTTCCTGATCGGCGCCTATCCCGACGGTCCCCTGGGCGGCGCGGCCCTGACCCTGGTGCTGAGCGTACTGTCCGGCATTTGCGCCGCAATCCTCGGCCTGGTGCTGGGCATTGCCCTGAGCAGCCTCAAGGGTTGGCCACGGGGGATATTGATCGCGGTGCTGGGTTTCCTGCGGGCGATCCCGGTACTGATGTTGATCTTCTGGAGCTACTTCCTGCTGCCGATCATCTTCCACGTGGATATCCCGGCGCTGTTCACCGTGGTCTGCGCACTGTCGCTGATCGGCGGCGCCTACCTGGCGTACTCGGTCCACGCCGGGATCCAGAGCCTGCCGGACGGCCAGTGGGCGGCGGCCCGCGCGCTGGGCATGCGGCCCGTTCAGGTCATGCGCCTGATCATCCTGCCGCAGGCCTTGCCGATCATGCTGCCGTCGTTCCTCAACCAGTGGATCTCGCTGATCAAGGACACCTCCCTGGCCTATGTGATCGGCGTCGGCGAACTGTCCTTCGTGGCAACCCAGGTCAGCAATCGGGTGATGGTCCACCCCACGGAGATCTTCCTGCTCGTGGCGCTGGTCTACTTCGTGTTCTGTTCCAGTCTCGATCTGCTGGCCAATTTCGCCACCAGAAGGCAGACGGTGAAGCACGCGTGATCAAGCAGCCTGGGGACTTAGTGAGTCCCCAGGAACTGGGTCAGCGATTCCCCCAGCGCATCGAACACCAAGGCAATGCGCTGAACCCGACGCATGTCCTGGTGCATGGCGGTCCACACATCCACGGTAAAATCCACCTGTTCGGGCAACACACGCACCAGACCATGACGCCGGGCCAATTGGCTGGAGCAGACGCCAATCCCGAGCCCGGCGCGCAACGCCGCCAGTTGCGCGAGGTGGTCATCGGTACGAACCGGCGTTCGCTGCGCTGTGCAGTCGAACCCGCGTTCGCGCAGAAACTGCAGTTCCACCAGATTGCGGTCAGGCCCGATCAACGGGTAGTCATCCAGCTGTGCGACGGTGTCTGGCACGCCCTGCTCCGCCAGCAGTTCAGGGGTGGCATACAAGCCGACCTGCAAGTCGCCGACCTTGCGGGTGACCACGGTCGCTTCGGTCGGGCGACGGATACGCACCGCCACATCGGCCTCCTGCCTGGCCAACGCTTGCAGGCGATTCGACACGCTGAGTTCGACGGCCAGTTGCGGATAGGTCTGGCGTAGCGTGCGCAACATGGGGGGCAAGACCTCGACCCCGAGCAATTGGCTGCTGGTCAGGCGCACTGTACCGCCCGCCAATTGCGCATCCGCCGACGCCGCCCGGTTGAAGGCATTGGCTGCCATGGCCATCGCCTCGACATGGCTGATCAGGTCCTTGGCCGTCTCCGTCGGCAGCAGCCCGGCCGGTGAGCGGATAAACAGGCTGACGCCCACGCTCTGCTCCAACGCCTCGATCCGCCGGCGCGCGGTAGCCTGTGCGATGCCCAGCAAACGGGCCGCCCCCGAGAGACTGCCGGTGCGCAATACCGCCAGAAAGGCACGCTGGGTTTCCCACTGTAGCTGAGGCGCGTTCATACATTTCCTGTGAGCCGCTGGGCAATTTTGGCTAATTTTCTTTCGCGAGGCACGGCCTCATGCTGGTCAAGCATATCCCACGGACACCCCGCGTCGTCCGCCGCCTCAACGTTTGAAGGAGTTTTACCGATGCCACTCACTGGTCAATGCCGCTGCCGCGCCGTGAGCTACACCCTGGCTGCCGACCTGCCGCTGGCGGTCTACGCCTGCCATTGCCGTGACTGCCAGACCTGGAGCGGCAGCGCTTTTGCCCTGCATGCGCTATTGCCGGAAGGCACCCTCCGCGCTGAAGGACCGATCACTGAATACGCCTATGACAGCAACGGTCTGCATTCCCGTCACGCCCTCTGCGGTGTCTGTCATACCCGACTCTACAACACCACCAGCGCCGCCCCCGGCCTGCAAGTGCTGCGCGCTGGCACGCTGGATAACAGCCCGTCCCTTCAGCCTGTCGCGCATATCTGGGTGCAACACAAACAACCCTGGCTAACACTGCCGGAGGGGCTGCCCGCCTGGCCACAGAGCCCGACGCCCGGAGCATTCGCTGAAGCGTTGAGAGGATAGGAGGTCGTTATGAGTCAACCAGTATTTGCCAGCGGCAGTTGCCGCTGTGGTCAGGTCGCTTTCGAACTGCGCGCCCAGCCGATCATCACCACGGCCTGCCATTGTACCGGCTGCCAGAAAATGTCGGCCAGCGCGTTTTCCCTCAGTGCGTTGGTGCTGGACGAGCAGTTCGTGGTGACTCAGGGAGAGCCGGTGATCGGTGGCTTGCATGGGGCAACGCGACACTACTTCTGCCCCCATTGCCTGAGCTGGCTGTTTACCCGCCCGGCGGGCAACGAATCGGTTGTCGGCATGCGTTCCAGCTTGCTGGACAATCCAAGGCAATTCGCCCCGTTCATTGAAACCTGGACCTGCGAAAAGCTGCCGTGGGCCAGTACCGGGGCCGTGCATGACTTCGAGGAATTCCCCGAACCGCAGGACTTTGCAGCATTGGCGCAGCAGTATGCGCACTGGCATCAGGCATAAGGACTCAAGCAAGGCGCCGTTCAACGAGCAATTCCACCGCAATGACGATCACGATTGCCCGGGACCTTCCGGCTTTCCAGCAGCTTTACGATGAGCAGACAAAATGCCCTTCAATCACACTCAAAAAGATAGCAAACCACAATAAAAACACCCAAAAAAATTATTTAACTTTAATAAAAAGAACATAAGCTACACAAAGCCATTTCAACCACATGGATGTGTTGTTCATGCTCACAAAAACGACTTCAGCTTTCAACGCCAAATGGGCGGATACCAAGCTCAAGATCAGTCATGTGATTCTCTTTGTCGCGGCAGTCTGCATTTCATTGATCGGCATCAGCATCTGGGGGGTCTCCAACTCCCTGGCGTATCACCTGCATGAAAAAGAGATCGAGATGTCAAACCTCTCGAAGGCCTTGTCGTCCAGCATAGCGGCCACACTCACCCAAGCTGACATCGTCATACTCGGGATCCAAGAGCAGACCAATATTGAAGGCACTGGACCGGCGGAATTGAAAATACTCGGGGAGATATTAAAGGCCCAGCAAGAACGACTGCCACAAATCCATGGCTTTTCGATTTACGACGAGCAAGGACGCTGGTTATTAAATTCAGACAACAGAAACCGGCCCGACACAAACAACTCGGACCGCGACTACTTCATCTACCATCGCGACCATACCAGTTCCGCGGCATTCCTGGGTCCTCCCATACGCAGCCGCTCAACAAACGAATGGATCATCACCCTGTCGCGCCGGATCAGTCACACGGATGGCAGTTTTGCGGGTGTGACAATAGTCACCCTCTATCTTAAATACTTCCTCAGCCTCTATGACAATATCGACATCGGCAAGAATGGCATCATCAACCTGGCCTCCTCGACAGGGCACATCATCGTACGCTCCCCCTTTCACGACACTGAAGTGGGTACCGACATTTCAACCGGGGAGGTATTCGCCTTATTGAAGCCCGGTGCCGCCTCGGGCACCGCAACGATAAAGTCATTTATTGACAATGTCGTACGAATCATCAGTTTTCGCCGCGTTGATGGCTATCCCCTTGTGGTCATCGCGGCTTTTGATAAAGATGAAATATTGACGGACTGGCGTCGAGAGTCCTTTGCAAGTTTTATCATATCGTCCATATTGCTGCTCATCCTCAGCCTGCTGGGCTATCGCCTGATAAAAATCATGAACCAGCAGATTCAAGCACAAAAAGAACTGCAATATTCCGAAAGTGCCTACATCGAGGCGAACAAGGCGCTCGGCCAATTGGCACTCGAAGATGGCTTGACCGGGCTCTCGAATCGCCGCAAATTCGACCTGTTTATCAGCGCGGAAATAAACAAAGCCAAGCGCAAACCCGATGACCTCGCTCTCATCCTGATCGATATCGACCTGTTCAAGAAGTACAACGACCATTACGGCCATGTACAAGGCGATGAATGCCTGAAATCCGTGAGCACCCTGATCAAGAAAAATATCACTCGGGAAAATGATCTTGCAGCCAGGTATGGCGGAGAGGAATTTGCCATTGTCCTCCCGGGTACCGATTATGTCGGTGCTTTTATCATCGCCGAGAAAATCCGAACAGATGTGGAGCGCAGTGCCATTCAACACTGCGAATCAGCGGCCAACGTCGTCACCATCAGCATTGGCATCAGTGCCTTGTCCGGGTCAAAGGCCGACACCCCCGAGCAGTTGATCGATATCGCTGACAAAGCACTGTACGTCGCAAAATCCAATGGCCGGAACCGGACGGTTATTTCCAACAATCTGTCCAGCGCCCTGGCCTGACCCCATGCCGCAGTGCATGGGCTCCATCAGCGGCACGCAGCCAGCGCTGCCGCTTGACTCAGCCCTGCCACCCCAACCCCAACGCCTTGTGCAACGAAGCAAAATCCTTCAGCAATTCACTGTCACCGCTCACCCGATTCTGCTCGGCGTCAAAGCGCGTGCGTTCGGCATTCAGCCAGTCCAGGGTGCTGGCGGTACCCGCGTCATAGCGTTCGCGGGTCAGGCTCGCCGCACGGGCCGACGAAGCTTCGATATCACGCAGCAGGACTACATTTTCACGCTGGTGACCGTAGCGTGCCAGGGCGGTGTCCGCGTCGCGCAGCGCACCGAGGACCACGCTGCGGTAATGGGCCCGGGCTTCGTCGACGCCGCCTTCGGCGCTGTCGACATCGGCCGCCACGCGACCGAAGTCCAGGGCATTCCAAGTCAGACGCGGGACCAGCAGCCAGGTGGCGTTGTCCTTGCGCACCAGGTGCGAAGGCGCCGCGGCACTGAAGCTGAGATCACCGGTCAGCGATAACTTGGGAAACCAGTCGGCCTTTTTCTCGCCGACCTGTGCGGTGCTGGAGGCCAGTTGACGCTCAGCGGCGCGAATGTCCGGGCGAGATTTGATCACCGCCGCCGGATCAGCGACCGGTACACTCGCGGGAACACTCGGCAGCGCCCCGGGTTGGCCGAGCCGGCTGTCCAGTTCGCCCGGTTCCAGGTCACAGAGCACCGCCAGTTGGTCCAGCGACTCGATGATCTGCGCCTGCAACGGCAGGCGCTGGGCACGGGTGGTCTGCCATTGGGTGGTGACTTGCTCCAACTGCAATTGTGAAGCCACGCCACGGCTGCGGCGTTGCTGGGTCAGGTCGACCACCTGGGCTTCCAGACCCGCCGAAGCATCGACCAGGGCCAGGCGGGTTTGCTGGTCACGCAAGCCGACATAGGCTTGCACCACTTCAGCAGCCAGTTGCACCTGGGCATCGGCCAGGCTCTCGGCCGAAGCATCGGCACTGGCAGAAGCCGCCTCGATGGCTCGGCGTGTACCGCCAAACATATCCACTTCCCAGCTGGCATCGAAGTCCGTCAGATACAGCGACAACGACCCACGACCACCACTGCTCTGCTGCCCTGTCAGGCTGGAAAGATCGGGAGAGCGCATGCGAATCGCCGTGGCATTGGCACTCATCTTGGGCAGCTCGGCGGCCTGCTGGCCGTGCAACCCGGCCCGGGCCTGACGCAAGCGCGCCTGGGCCACACGAATATCCGAGCTGTCATTGAGGGCGGTTTCCACCAGACTGTCGAGCTGAGCATCGCCCAGTTCACGCCACCAATGGGCAACCGCCGGGGTGCTGAGGGCAACGGGGTCCGCATGGGCGAAACGTCCAGCGGACACGGTTTTTTCGGCCACCGCAGGCGCGCCGTGGTAATCGGGGCCGACAGTGCAACCGGCGAGCAGGCCCACGATCAGGGCCGAAATCAGGGTTCTATCGATCATCGTGCAGGGCTCACCGCAAGGGTCGGTTTCTTGAGTAGAAGGGCCAGGGGAATACACAGGGCCAAGGCAATGCCCAGCAGGTAGAAACAATCGGTGAAAGTCATGACCGACGCCTGCAGGGCAATGTCGCGACTCAACTGGCCGACCGTCTGCAATTGCGCGAGGGCCTGGTCACCGCCCTGGCTCATGAAGGACGCCGTCTGTGCCGCCATATGGTCCTGCCCCAAGGTGCTGTTGGCCGTCAGCGATTCGCGAATCATCGCGTCGTGATAGCTGCTGCGCCGATCGATCAGCACCCCGGTCAGGGCCAGCCCGATGGAGCCGCCGATATTGCGCGACATGTTGTAGAGCCCCGCCGCCTCGCCTTTTTCGTGGGGCAGCACAGCCGCCATGGTGATCTGGTTGAGCGGCATCATCGCCAGGATCTGGGCGAACCCGCGCACCAGTTGCGAGGCGTCGAAATCATGGCCGACACTGTCGACCGTCAGGTTCAGGCTCATCATGCAACTGATCACGAACAGCACCAGCCCGGTGCCCACCAGCCAGCGGCTGTCATAACGCTGCATCAGCCGCGGCAGGATCGGCATCATCATGAACGCCGGGACACCGGAGAGCAGCATGATCGCCCCGGATTGCTGGGCGTTGTAGCCAGCAATACTGTTGAGAAACTGCGGCAGCAGATAGGAAATCCCATAGATGGCCGCACCCACCGTCGAGACGATCAGGATCACGCTGGCGTAGCGCGGGTTGCGCATCAGGCTGAGCTTGATGATGGGCTGGCGGGCCGTGAACTGGCCGACGGCGATCAGGATAAACCCCAGGGTCATCAGCAGACTCAGACCGACAATCATCGAGGACTCGAACCAGTGTTCACGCTGACCCTCTTCCAGGATCACCGTCAGCGAACTCAAGCCCAGGGCCAGCCCAAGGATGCCGATCCAGTCCGCCTTGATGAACTGTTGAAGGTCGGCTTTTTCCGGGCGAATACCGGTCCAGAGCAAGGCGATCAGCGCCAGGCTGATGGGCAGGTTGAGAAAAAAGCACCAGCGCCAACTGGCGTTCTCGGTCAACCAACCGCCCAGCACCGGCCCCATCAAGGGCCCGAGCAAGACGGTCAGGCCAAACATCGACATGCCGATTGCCATCTGGTGCCGGGGCAGGCGCGTGCCGATGATGGTCTGCGCCGTCGGGATCATCGCGCCACCGGCAAAGCCCTGGCCGACACGCGCCAGGATCATGCCCGTGAGGCTGCTGGACATGCCGCAGAAAAACGAAAACAGCGTGAAGGCCATTGCCGTTCCCATCAGGAACCGACGCAAGCCGAAGACCCGGGTCAGCCAGGCCGCCAGCGGGATCATGACGATCTCCGACATCAGGTAACCGGTGGCGATCCAGGTGCCTTCCGTGCCCGAGGCGCCGATCTGCCCCTGGATCTGCGGCAAGGCCGAGTTGGTGATGGAGATGTCCAGCGTGGCCAGCAACGCACCAAGGGAGCCGGCCGCGACCGCGATCCAGTCGGTTACCGAGGCATTGGCCTCCTGCGGCGCGCCCTGCGTGGTCGCAACCGTCGCGGCGTTAGCCATGGTGGCGGGTGTCCACGTCGACGGTCACCGACAGCCCCGGCATCAGCACGGCGCGCGCCGACTCCGGCACATCCAGCTGGATACGCACGGGAACCCGCTGGACGATCTTGGTGAAGTTGCCCGTGGCGTTCTGTGCCGGCAACAGCGCGAACTGCGAACCGGTGCCGGGCGAGAGGCTGTCGATATGCCCGCTCAGATCTTCACTGCCCAGCGCGTCAACGTGCACCGTGACCGCCTGGCCAGGTTGCATATGGTGAATCTGGGTTTCCTTGAAGTTGGCCGTCAGGTAGAGCGCCTGCACCGGCACCACGGTCAACAGCCGCGTACCCGGTTGGGTGAACTGGCCGACCCGCACGCTGCGATCGGCCACCCGGCCGGCCAGGGTGCTGATCACGGTGGTGTCGTCCAGGTCCAGCTGCGATTGCCGGGCACTGGCCTGGGCCACCGCCAGCTGCGCCTGGGTTTGCTGCAACTGCGCCTTGAGCGTGCCGATACGGGTTTCAGCCGCGCGCAACGCGGCTTGATGCGCGGCCAGGCCAGTGCTGGCCTGGGCCAGTTGATTGTTCAGATCAGCCAGATGTTCTTCGGTCTCTGCCCCGGAGCGGGCCAGTGGCCCATAACGCGTGACCTGGGACTTGGCATGGCGCAGGTCGGCGTTGGCGCCGTCCAGTTGGGCCCGGCCCTGAGCAATGCTGGCGCCCTGCTCCACCAGTTCGGCTTCAGCCCTCGCTACATCGGCCTGGCGCGAAGCCACGGTGGCCTGGGCCTCGTCCAGCGCCGCCTGATACTTGCGCCGATCGAGGCGCACCAGCGGCTGGCCAACGCTCACGGTTTCGTTATCGCTGACCAGCACTTCGGCAACATACCCGCCGACCTTGGGCGCCACGGTCATGCTGTCGGCCTGCAAGTAAGCGTCATCGGTGCTTTCAATGAACCGCCCACTGAACCACCAATGCGCACCCCAGCCGATCAGCGCCAGGAGCGCGACCACGGCGACCCCGATCAAGGCTCGTGGCGGCTTGTTGCGTCGCTCGGAAAGGTTGCTTTCAACCACGGGCTCAAGGCGACCGTGCTGACCGATAGGCTGATCGACGGACATGCCGTACTCCAAAGTATTCCAGTTGGTAAAAAATGCGGCGATGGCGAATTTATGTCAAGTGATATAATTTGTTCTGGCATTCTTTTTCAGGCTCACCCATGGCACGACATCGACCAGCAAATGAAGGCGGCTACCAGCGCGGGGAAGAAACGCGCCTGCGGATTATCGAAGCCGCCGTTGACCAGTTCGCCACCCATGGTTTCGAAAGCGCCTCGACGCGCCAGATCGCGACCGCGGCCGGGGTCAATGCGCCAGCGCTGCAGTACTATTTCGACAACAAGGAAGGGGTTTACCTGGCGTGCGTCGAGCACATCCTCGCGCAGCTCTGGGCGCAGCTGACGGACGAGGTCTCGGCCGCCGAAGAGGCGCTGGAAGATCCCCACGCCGATGACCGGACATTGATCGAGCGTTACCTGGATATTCTCGGCGTCTTCCTGTCGTTCATTCTCGAGACACCGGAATCCGCCGACTGGCGTCGCTTCATGGCCTGCGAGCAAGCCGGCCTCGGCCCGCCATCCGCCGCCAAGCTGATGGAGCAAGGCCTCAATCAGCGCCTGTCCCACGTCACCCGCACCATCGTCGGGCGCCTGACCGGACGGCCCGCCGATGACGAAAGCACGATCATCCGGACGATGGCCCTCAACAGTCAAAGCATCGTCTTTCGCGTGAAGCGCGCGCCCGTTCTGCGGGCGCTGGGCTGGGACACCATCGACCAGCAACGCATGGAAACCGTGCGCAACGTGATGCTTTCACAGAATCGCCTGACGCTGCTGGCACTGGTCAGTGAACGCGACGCGGCAGACGCAGGAACGACGCAATGACGCCTTTAACGAGCCTGTAGGCCAAACGCGGTTGCCAGGCTCTTCGCGCCCTTCGGCGTCAGATTCAGAGCCCTGGAATCGAGATGGCGATTCACCCAGCCGCGCTTGAGCAGTAGCTCCAGCAGGGCCGCGCCCAGCGCACCGCCGATATGCGGTGAACGCTCGCTCCAGTCCATGCAGGGATAGGCCAGGCGCCGACGCTGACGCGACACGGCCTCGATATCGATGCCCAATCGCACCAACGAGGCGGCGCCCGCTTCGGTGAGGACATAGTCCTTGCCCTGCTCTTCGATCCAGCTCGCCTGCAACAAGGCATCATGCAGTTTGACCGCGACTTCCCCGGCGATATGGTCATAGCAGGTCCTGGCCTGCTTCAGGGCTGAAGGCGTGCTGGGCTGAAACGGCGTCACGTGACGATCAGTAAGCGATAACAAGGCCTCCAGCGCGTGCGCCACCTGGGGGTTGGCCAATCGGTAATAGCGATGCCGGCCCTGAACCAGCATCTCCACCAGCCCCTGCTCACGCAAACGCAAAAAATGGCCGCTGGCGGTGGACGCGCCGATGTCCGCTACGGCTGCCAATTCCGTGGCCGTGCGCGCGTGGCCGTCCAGCAGACTGCAGAGCATTCGCGCGCGCGCCGGATCGGCAATCGCGCCGGCCACCGCAGCCAGAGAAAGATCAGCCGCTTCGACATCCATAGTTCACTCCTTCCCGAAGTATTGCGGTTTTTCATCATCATACTGGTGCAAAACCACTTGAAGGGATTCCCCATGAAACAATCGATTTTTTTCGGCCGAAAGGTCGTGGCGGCGACGTTTGTGATGGCGGTGTTCGGCTGGGGAATTGGCTTCTACGGCCCGCCGATCTTTCTCTACGCGGTGATTCAACGGACCGGCTGGTCGCTGCCCTTGTGCTCGGCCGCCGTCACCCTGCACTTTCTCGCGGGCACCCTGGTGGTGGTGAACCTGCCCGTCTTGTACAAGCGCCTGGGTCTTCCGCGCACGACCGTGCTCGGATCGATCCTGCTCGGCATCGGCGTGTATGGATGGTCGGTTGCCGATCAACCCTACCAGTTGTTCCTGGCCGCACTGTTGAGTGGATTGGGCTGGGTGACCATGGGGGCAGCCGCGGTCAACGCACTCATCTCTCCATGGTTTGTCGCCAGGCGTCCGGCCGCCCTGGCAATGGCCTATAACGGCGCCAGTATCGGCGGGGTGATCTTTTCATCCGCGTGGGTGTTCCTGATCGACCGGATCGGCTTCACCCAGGCCGCGCTAGGGGTTGGCCTGGTGTCGATAGCGACGATTGCCGTGCTGTCGATCAAGGTCTTCAAGCTCCGGCCTGAAGATCTCGGGCAATATGCCGATGGGGCGGATCAGCCACCTGAGCAGCCGACCGTCTCCCCGGGTAGCAAGGCAACCTCGCTATGGCGCAATCGTCGATTCGTGACATTGGCGGCCGCCATGTCCCTGGGATTGTTCGCCCAGATCGGGCTGATTACCCACTTGTTCCTGCTGCTGGTCGATCACGTCACAGAAGCAAAGGCCGGATTCGCGATGGGCCTGGCAACGGCAAGCGCCATCGCCGGCCGGTTTCTGGTCGGTTGGCTGATGCCACCCAATGCCAACCGGCGCACCGTTGCCTGCCTGAGTTATGGCTGCCAGTTGCTCGGCTGCCTGGTCATGACCGGATTAGGCAGCTTCCCCGATCTGCTATGGCTGGGGGTCATCCTTTTTGGCGCGGGGATCGGCAACGCCACCTCCTTGCCACCACTGATTGCCCAAGCCGAATTCCCGCGCCAGCAGACGCAGCGCGTGGTGACGCTGATCGTCGCCACCGCCCAGGGCTGCTATGCCTTTGCGCCAGCGTTCTTTGGTGCACTGAAGTCACTGGGCGGGTCCCATGGCGAACTCCTGCTGTTGGGACTGGCAGCCGGAATCCAGGGGCTGGCGATATTGGCTCTGGTGCTGGGTAACCGGCGTTCGGCTCAACAAATCCCGGAATTCAGCCGGCCCTCACTCTGACTGCGACTTTGATCGGGTCGACTTGCTGCGAGCCGCCGAAGTGTTGAGCACCACGGCGGCGCGAATCAGAGCGGTCAATGCCTGCTCATCGATCTGCTCGCCCTCGCGTATATCGATGGCGCGCCGGGTGTTGCCTTCAAGGCTGGAATTGAAGAGACCCGCGGGATCCTCCAGCGAAGCGCCCTTGGCGAAGGTCATCTTCACCACCTGCTTGTAGGTCTCGCCGGTGCAGATGATCCCGCCGTGGGACCAGACCGGTACGCCCCGCCACTTCCACTCCTCGACCACGTCCGGGTCGGCCTGCCGGATAAGCGCTCGAATCCGGGCAAGGGTTTCACCTCGCCAGTCCCCCAGTTCCTTGATTCTCGCGTCAATCAGTTGCGAGGCCGTGCCGCCCTCGTCTTGCGGTAAACCGGTTTGTTCCTTGTTCATGGCCGTTGTCGTCCTCTTCGTGGCGGTTACCGCTCGCCGGTTTCATCAAGAAAGAAACCACGCCGTGCTAATTTTTCCACCACTTACCAGCCGCACTGGTTTCACTTATCAAGCGTTGAGATAGAGCATGTCACGAGCTTTCCCCGCTACAGCAGCCTGGGTCTTCGGCATCAGCGCAACATTGCTCAATACATTCGCGAGCGCCGCCCCGACAGCCGTAACTTCAGCACCAATCATGAATCTCTGCCAGCCCGCCACCACCAGCCCATCCGCCAGGCAGTTGCTGGCGGCCGCACAAAGGCATCTCGGCGATGGTACCAACGCCCTGCCCCGTCTGCATACGGAAGGCACCCTCCCGCACCAGGGCATCCGCGACCAGAGCATCGCGGCGGAAAAGGATTGGCCGGTATTGCGCCAGGCAGCGCTGGCTTGGCGCCTGAGCGCCGATCCGCGCTATCTGCAACAGGTCGAAGCAGGCCTTGCCGCCTGGACCGGCACCTATCAGCCGGACTTCAACCCGATTGACGAGACCAATCTCGATCAACTGATCGATACCTATACCCTCACCGCCAACGCACTGAGCCCGCAAACGCGGGCCGCCAGCCAGGCCTTCCTGCGCAAACTCGGAAACGGCTACATCGCGCAAATCCGACAATTCCACGGTTCGAAGGGCGGTAAGGAGATCAACAACTGGCAGAGCCATCGCGTCAAGCTGGTGACAATGGCCGCCGCCGCACTGGCAGATCACGCCATGCTCGAACAGGCCTTCCAGCTGTTCCAGCAACAGGTAACGGACAATCTCCTGCCGGATGGTTCGGTGTTCGACTTCAGGGAGCGCGATGCGCTGCACTACGTCGTCTATGACCTGGAGCCACTGGTTCAGGCGGCCCTGGCGGCCAAGCCCTACGGTGGCAACTGGCTGACTTACACCGCCCCCACCGGTTCCTCCCTGGTCCGCTCGCTCGATTGGCTGGTGCCCTATGCCAACGGTCAACGCAGCCATCAGGAGTTCGTGCAAACCCGCGTGAAGTTTGACCGCGACCGCGCCAACGTTGGAGAAGCCGGGTACAGCGGCACCTGGGAGCCGAAAAGCAGCAACAAGCTCTACTGGCTCGCCGCGCAACTGGATGCCCGTTACTTGCCCCTGGCCCGGCAACTGTCAGCGAACCCTCAGGACTGGATCGGGGCCTGCTACCTGAAATAGGCACGGCAACTGATCATTTCCGGCAGCGAAGCCGCCGTGGAACACCAGGGTTACATGGCAGGCGTGCTCGAAGCGGCCGATTGGGCGATGCGTTATGTCCTTTAGGCGACATTCATGGACTTATTGGCGTTAGTCGGCAATCGATAGACAGGCTAAAGTCCATCTACTGTTTTTTGCTTCTGGATGACGTGCCTGATGACCCGCCCTCGTTTCTTGCCCGACAACTTCACCCTGACCCTGGTCAGCGTGGTGCTTCTCGCCAGTTTCCTGCCCGCCAGCGGCCAGGTCGCTGTCGGTTTCAGTTGGCTGACCAATATCGCCATTGCCCTGCTGTTCTTCCTGCATGGCGCCAAGCTGTCGCGCGAGTCGATCATCGCCGGTGCCGGCCACTGGCGCCTGCATCTGCTGGTGTTCAGCCTGACCTTTGTCCTGTTCCCACTGCTGGGTGTCGCGCTCAAGCCGCTGCTGTCGCCGCTGATCGGCGACAAGCTGTATATGGGCATGCTCTACCTCTGCGCCCTGCCGGCCACGGTGCAGTCGGCGATTGCCTTCACCTCCCTGGCCCGGGGCAATGTGCCGGCGGCGATTTGCAGCGCGGCGGCGTCGAGCCTGTTCGGTATCTTCCTCACGCCGTTGCTGGTGACCTTGCTGCTGGATGTGCACGGCAGCGGCGGTTCGACCCTCGATGCGATCCTGAAAATCAGCGTGCAACTGCTGCTGCCGTTCATTGCCGGGCAGATCGCCCGCCGCTGGATCGGCGCCTGGGTGGGACGCAACAAGGCCTGGCTGAAGTTCGTTGACCAGGGCTCGATCCTGCTGGTGGTGTACAGCGCCTTCAGCGAAGCGGTGAACGAAGGCATCTGGCATCAGATCCCGCTCTGGGACCTGGCCGGCCTGGTGGTGGTCTGCGGCGTGATACTCGCGCTGGTGCTGCTGGCGTCCACCGTGCTGGGCAAGGCCTTTGGCTTCGACCAGGAAGACCGCATCACCATCCTCTTCTGCGGCTCGAAGAAAAGCCTGGCTACCGGCGTACCCATGGCCCAGGTGCTGTTCGCGGGCAGCACCATCGGCGTGCTGATCCTGCCGCTGATGCTGTTCCACCAGATTCAGCTGATGGTCTGTGCGGTGCTGGCGCAGCGTTATGCAAAACGGCAGGAGTCGGTGGCTGAATTGATGGGGCAGGTTGATCCTTGATAAACGTGACCCAGCGGACTATACGGCAGAAGCCTTGACGGCGACGCTGGGTACGGATTTGCCCACCTGCAAGACATAGACCCCAACAATGATGCACAGCCCAGGCTCAGTGAGCCGGCCACCATCACCATGTAGAACACGCCACTGACATTGATGCCGCGATGAAATACAACAGCTTCACCCAGGCGGCGGAGGAACTGCATGTCACCCCCGGAGCCGTCGGGCAGCAGATCCAGAAGCTTGAAGAGTGGCTGGGGACGTCGTTGTTCATACGCTCTGTCCGTCACTATCCTGAGGTTGCTGGATAACCTTGGCCCTGCCGGACCTTTGTCGAACCTGTGAGGTGGGCTGCTTCATTTTTTTTCGTCGAAATCTCGACGCGACTTCTCGATCTCATCCAGGTTATTGGCGGCCCAGACCCAAACGCCACAAAACGCGGCACTCAAGGTCACGCCCAGGGAAGTGAGGGTGTACTCGACTTTCGGGGGAACCACGGCGTACACCGTACGTTGCACCAATCCATCACGCTCCATCGCGCGCAAGGTCTGAGTCAGCATTTTCTGGCTGATACCCTCTACCCGCTCGCTCAAACGAGTGAAACGCAAAGGTTTTTTATCAATCAAGGCTTCAAGGATCAACATCGTCCATTTGTCCGCGACGCGACCGATAAGGTCCGTCACCAACGATGCAATACGCGGGTCTATGTCTGCAGGAGGTGTAAGGCTGGAGTAGAACCGTGCCGCCGCAATCTCTTCCTCGGTAAAGTTCGGAATGTCCTTCATCTTTTACACTCTCCGCAGGGTAAGTATCTAACGTTTGGGTGCCTTCTTTCATTTGGATAGTGTATCGCCCATGCTGGCCGCTCGCGTCAAAAAACGAGGGTTTACCTGATGAAAATGAACAATCGTGTTGTCCTGATTACGGGCGCAAGCAGTGGGATAGGGCTCGAGCTGGCGCGCCAGCTGATGGCACTCGGAAACACCGTAATTATTACCGGGCGCGATAGGGAGAAGCTCGATTCAGTGCGAGCGTCGCTTCCTGGAATACACACGTTTCAAAGCGACGTGAGTGACCCGGCGAATATTCGCTCATTATTTCTGAGCATCAGTGAACAATTCGCCAATCTCGACATACTGATCAACAATGCCGGCGTGATGCGCAATATCCGGCTGAAGAACGCGTCCGAGCTCGTCAGCCTGACCCAGGAAATAGACATCAACCTGAATGGCCCGATATGGATGATCCAGCAGTTTCTTCCGCTGCTACTCAAACAGCCGGAAAGCATGATCGTCAATATCTCCTCCGGCCTTGCGTTTGTTCCCTTCCCCGCAGCACCTATCTACAGTGCCTCGAAATCCGCACTCCATGCTTATACCCGGTGTTTGCGGGCGCAACTGAAGCACTCCAGCGTCTCGGTTGTCGAGGTCGCCCCCCCGGGCACTGAAACCCCGTTATACCGAGGCGAGTTTGCTCAAGAGATGAAGGACACAAAAGGCATGGAGGTGGCGCTTCTGGTGCGACTCGCCATCAAAGGGATAGAAGCCGGAAAACCCGAAATCCGCCCAGGCCTCAGCAACGTACTGAAGATCGCAAGCCGCATCGCCCCCGGGAGCATTTTCCGGCAGATGACCAGGATGAGTCAGCTTTTCGGCTGATTCGTCACACCGAATGGAATATGCACGGAAGGCACGACCGCGCTGGCCGATTTCAGGTGGCCCGACTGGTCGTCGAAGAAGATGTGCGGTTTCAACACCGCCAGTACTCGACCTTTCTCGATGCCGCCGAGGAAAAAAGCGTCATTGGCCATGACGCCCCAACTCTTCAGCGTATTCAGCGCCCGTTCGTGGGACGGCGCACTGCGGGCGGTCACGATAGAAACCCGCAGACGATTCTTGTACTCGGCGTTCAGCGCTTTGTATTTCTCTTCCTCCGACTGGATCTTCGCGATACGCACAAAGAACTCTTTAAGCGGCCCTGGATTGTGGGGCTGCGCCACATTTTTCACTTCATGGGCGTGAAAACCCACCAGCCCGGACGCCTGCATCACCGACTCGGACTCATCCCCCGCGAGGACGCCATCAAAGTCGAAGGCGATCCTGAGGGTATCGTCGTCTTCGTCATCATCGGATTTTGAGTCCATCACCTGACCCGCCGGATACCCAGCCTTGATAGCAGCGTCCACATCGGTCTTGTCGGCCGAAAGAAAGAGCGCAATATTCAAGGCCGGGATGTACTCGTAAGGCGACTTGCCCTGCATGAAGATCGCCCGCGTCATCCCCAATCCGTAGTGATCGATGGTCCGCATCACCCGCAGTCCCGTGTCCGGATCGTTCTTGGACAGCAGCACCACTTCCACCAGGGGATCTTCCGGGTCGGAACTCAAATCATTCAGAGAGAGCAAACGCTTGATGAAAGGAAAGGCGATACCCTTGGGCAGCGGCTCGTCCAGTTTCTGCTCCTGGAACTTCCGATACTCCTCCTCCCCCTGGCTCTTGAAGACTGCATCTGAAGCACTGAGGTCAAACACAGCGCTCGATGCCACGCCAATCACCAAGCGATTATCCAGCTCATAGGGCATAACCAATCTCCGTCGTCATGGCGACATACTATCAGCAACCGCCAGTCGATGGCCGTGGCCCGCTTGCCCCCCGGCACCTAGGAAAAGAACCGATTTTCCGGGCGTGGTAATCCGAGATTTTCGCGCAGGGTCGTCCCCTCATATTCACGCCGGAAAATGCCCCGGGACTGCAACTCGGGAACGACCTTGTCGACAAAGTCATCCAGTCCGCCCGGCAACCAGGAAAACATGATGTTGAAGCCGTCACTGCCCTCGGTCTCCAACCATTGCTCCATCTCATCGGCAATGCTCCGGGCCGTCCCGACGAACGACAGGCCGGCATAACCGCCGAGGCGCTGGGCCAATTGACGAACCGTCAGTTGCTCACGATCGGCCAGGGCCAGCACCCGCTCGCGGGAACTCTGGCTACCATTGGTTTCGGGGATGGGCGGAAGGAACCCGTCAGGATCGAATTTCGTGGCGTCGACCCCAAGGGCCACCGACAGCGAGGCCATCGCACTCTGCTCATGCACCAGGCTGTCGAGGTGCGCGCGGATCCGCCGGGCGTCCTCTTGCGTATCGCCCACCACCACAAAGGCCCCGGGCAGAATTTTCAGGTGTTCCGGGTTACGACCGATCAAATTCATACGGCGCTTGATGTCGGCATAGAACGCCCGGCCCTCCTCCAGCGTGCCAGGGGCGACAAAAATCACCTCAGCGGTTTCGGCCGCCAGCTGGCGTCCCGGCTCGGAGGAGCCGGCCTGGACAATCACCGGCCAACCCTGCACCGGGCGGGCAATATGCAAGGGGCCGCGCACGCTCAGGTAGCGGCCCTTGTGGTCGAGGGTATGCAGCTTGTCCGGATCGAAGTACACACCGCTGTCGGCATCGCGCACGAAGGCGTCATCCGCCCAACTGTCCCACAGCCCGGTCACCACATCGTAGAACTCCCGCGCCCGGGCATAACGCTCATCGTGGGAAAAGGCCTGCTCCAGGCCGAAGTTCAGGGCCGCATCAGGGTTGGCGGTGGTGACGATATTCCAGCCGGCACGGCCGTTGCTCAAGTGATCCAGGGAAGCGAAACGGCGGGCGATATGGAACGGCTCGTCGTAGGTGGTCGATGCGGTCGCCACCAGGCCGATATGCTCGGTGGCCTGGCTGAGGGCGGACAACAGCGTAAAGGGTTCGAACGAGGTGGCGGTATGACTGCGCTTCAAGGCCTCGATGGGCATGTTCAACAAGGCCAGGTGATCGGCCATGAAAAACGCATCGAACCGGGCGCGCTCCAGGCTTTGGGCGAAACGCTTGAGGTGGGCGAAGTTGAAGTTGGCGTCGGGATAAGCGCCAGGGTAACGCCAGGCGCCGGTGTGGATGCTGACCGGACGCATGAAGGCGCCTAGTTTGAGTTGGCGTCGTGTACTCATGGGGAACTCCATCGTCAAGAAGATTCCCGAGCATCGACCGGACAGGCTTTTCCTGTCCAATAATCAAACGTGCTGGCTTATGCCATTGCGCTGCGGCCTTAAACCGATTTAATGCGAAATGATCCCGTGGTCAATCGCGTATTTGACCAGGGCCGCTGGCTTATCGATGTTGAGCTTGCGGCGGATGCTCAGGCGATGGGTTTCCACCGTGCGTACACTGATATCCAGTTCGCGGGCCATTTCCTTGTTGTTCATGCCCTCGACCATCTTGCGCAACACCTGGCTCTCGCGCGGCGTCAGCTCGTTATCGGCGGGCTTGTCGGCGATCAACCGCTGGGCAATCGCGGCACTGTAGAAGGTCCCGCCGCTGGCGATGGCTTCAATGGCCGCAATGATTTCCCGTGAAGGGGAATTCTTCAGCACATAACCGCTGGCCCCGGAACGCACGGACTCACTCACATACTCAGTGTTGTCGTACATGCTCAGGACCAGGATCTTCAGCAACGGATACGTTTTGCTCAGCACCCGGGTCAGTTCAAGTCCGTTCATGTCCTTCAGGCCGATATCCACCAGCAGCAGGTCCGGCTGGCAGCGCTTGACCATCTCAAGCGCTTCGGCGCCACTCTCGGCTTCGCCCACCACTTCCAGGGCGGGCATGATCGCCAACAGGGCCTTGATCCCGTCCCGGACCAGGGAGTGATCGTCGACCAGGGCGACGCGAATTGGATAAACCAGGCTCATCAGGGGCGCTCGCTCTTCGTTGTGGGCTGAGTCAGGACTTTGTAGCGGGCATTTTAAGCGGCAACAGCACGTCCAGCACACTTCTTCCCGGGGTCGACGCCAACTCGAAGCGCCCACCAAAATGCTCGACCCGCTCACGGATATTACGCAGGCCGATGCCGGTATGACGCCGTTCGACCTGGGCGACGTTAAAGCCGATACCGTCATCGATCACTGTCAGCCGGACGGAGTCGGCGGACCCGCGCAGGGTAATCGAGACATTGTGCGCCTGTGCGTGGCGCTCAATATTGGTCAAGCCTTCCTGCACGATGCGAAACAACGAGACCGGCAGCCCATCGACCCGTTGGCAATCGAATTCATTGTTGTCGTAGGTCACCACCAGCCCGCTGCGTTGCTCGAACTCGGCGGCGAGTTGACCGATCGCCACCGGCAGGCCCAGAGTGTCGAGCAGCGACGAGCGCAGATCGTGCGAAAGGCTGCGCACCTCGCCAATGGCTTCCCCCAGGCGCTCGACGGCCTCTCGCAAAATGCCCAGGCCCCGGTCCTGTCCCTTCTCCAGCACATGGCTGGCCAGCTCGAACTGAAACTTGATGGACACCAATACCTGGCTGATCCCGTCATGCAGTTCTCGGGAAACCCGCGAGCGCTCTTCCTCCTGCAAACTGACGATACGCTGGGTCAAACGCTGAAGCTTCTTGTCCGCCAGACGATGCTCGCTGACGTTCAGGGTCATGCCACTGGCGAAGACCAACAGCACGGCCACCAGGGCGATGGCGGCAATCGCCAGCATCGTCTTGCGGATGCCCTGGGCCACCTCGTCACGGGCCTGCTGGGTGGCGCGCTCGACGTCCTCAAGGTAGATGCCGGTGCCGAGCATCCAGCCCCAGCGGTCCAGCATCACCACGTAGGCGAGCTTGTCGGTCACTTGGCCGGTCGAGGGTTTGTTCCAGGCATAGCGTTGAAAACCCTCCCCGGACTCGGCACTTTTCAGCAACGCCTGGATCACCGGCAAGCCGTGGGGGTCCTTCATGTCCCACAGGTACTGGCCCACCAGCTCAGACTGTCGCGAATGCATCAGGCTGCGGCCCTGGCGGTCGTAGACGAAGAAGTAGCCATTGATCCCGAAACTGAGCTTGCGCAGTTCTTCCAGCACCAACTGCTGGGCATGGGCGTCACCCTTGCCGTCGTCGTAGAGCGGCGCGATCAGGCTCTGCGCCATGGCGACGTAGTTTTTCAGTTCCGCACGTTTGCTCGCCAGAATGCTGTCTTCGATCAGTTGCGCCTGCTGATCGCCCAGTTGACGGTTCAGGGAGATCACCAGCGCGCAGATGACCGCGATAGCCAGGACCAGGGGCAGGATCCCCAGGGCAACGATTTTGTGCTTGAGCTGCATGGCGAATCCCGGGTCTCTCGGTAGAACTACGTAGACACTGCGTACGTAGTCGTGCGGATACTTTTGTTGACGGCATACACGGATATTGGGCCCGCTCCGTACCGCGGACACAATTATAAAAATTACCGCCGCAGTCTACCGGCTGTTGGCAGGAGACACGCAATGAACCGTCTGGCTAAACACCTCGTCTGGTTTGCCGTGGCTGTCCTGGGAGCGTTTGCGCTGAGTGTCGTGGCCCTGCGCCGCGGCGAAGCCATCAACGCCCTCTGGATCGTAGTCGCCGCAGTCGCTATCTACCTCGTCGCATACCGCTACTACAGCCTGTTTATCGCCAACAAGGTGATGCAACTCGACCCCAGTCGCGCCACTCCCGCCGTCATCAACAATGATGGCCTGGACTATGTGCCGACCAACAAACACATTCTTTTCGGTCACCACTTCGCCGCCATTGCCGGTGCGGGGCCGTTGGTCGGACCGGTACTGGCGGCGCAGATGGGCTACCTGCCCGGCACGCTGTGGCTGATCGCCGGCGTGGTGCTGGCCGGTGCCGTGCAGGACTTCATGGTCCTGTTCATGTCCACCCGCCGCAACGGCCGCTCCCTGGGGGATATGGTCCGCGAGGAAATGGGCCGTGTACCGGGGACCATCGCCCTGTTCGGCTGCTTCCTGATCATGATCATCATCCTCGCGGTGCTGGCACTGATCGTGGTCAAGGCCCTGGCCGAGAGCCCATGGGGCATTTTCACGGTGATGGCGACCATCCCGATCGCGATGTTCATGGGCATCTACATGCGCTACATCCGCCCGGGCCGTATCGGTGAAATCTCCATTGTCGGGGTGCTCCTGCTGCTCGGCTCGATCTGGCTGGGCGGGCAGATTGCCGCCGACCCGGTCTGGGCCAAGGCCTTCACCTTTACCGGAATCCAGATCACCTGGATGCTGATCGGCTATGGTTTCGTCGCCGCGGTGCTGCCGGTGTGGCTGATCCTGGCACCCCGTGACTACCTGTCGACCTTCCTCAAGATCGGCACCATCATGGCCCTGGCCATCGGCATCCTGATCACCATGCCCGAGCTGAAAATGCCGGCGCTGACCCAGTTTGTCGACGGTACCGGCCCGGTCTGGAAAGGCGGTCTGTTCCCGTTCCTGTTCATCACCATCGCTTGCGGTGCGGTATCGGGCTTCCACGCACTGATTGCCTCCGGCACCACGCCCAAGCTGCTGGCCAGCGAGGGTCATGCCCGCTATATCGGTTACGGCGGCATGCTGATGGAGTCCTTCGTCGCCATCATGGCGATGGTCGCCGCCTCGGTCATCGATCCGGGCGTCTACTTCGCCATGAACAGCCCCGCGGCCGTGGTGGGCGCTGATGCCGTGAGCGTGGCGCAGACCGTCACCAGCTGGGGCTTTGCGATCACCCCGGACGCCCTGCTGGCCGTGGCCAAGGACATCGGCGAAACCACCGTACTGGCCCGTGCCGGCGGTGCGCCGACCCTGGCGGTCGGTATCGCGCAGATCCTCCACCATGTGCTGCCGGGTGAAAACACCATGGCGTTCTGGTATCACTTCGCGATCCTGTTCGAAGCGCTGTTTATCCTGACGGCGGTGGATGCCGGTACCCGTGCCGGGCGTTTCATGCTGCAGGATTTGCTCGGCTCCTTCGTCCCGGCGCTCAAGCGCACCGAGTCCTGGACTGCCAACCTGATCGCCACCGCCGGTTGCGTGGCGATGTGGGGTTACCTGCTGTATCAAGGCGTGATCGACCCGTTGGGTGGGATCAACACCTTGTGGCCGCTGTTCGGCATCTCCAACCAGATGCTGGCCGGTATCGCGCTGATGCTCGGCACCGTGGTGCTGATCAAAATGAAACGCCAACGCTATATCTGGGTCACCTTGCTGCCCGCCGCCTGGTTGCTGATCTGCACCACCAGCGCCGGTTTCATCAAGCTGTTCGACGCCAACCCGGCCATCGGCTTCCTCGCCCTGGCGAAGAAGTACAGCGTCGCGCTGGACGCCGGCCAAGTGATTGCCCCGGCCAAGGACATCACCCAGATGCAGCACGTGATCTTCAACGCCTACACCAACGCCACGCTGACCGCACTGTTCCTGTTCGTGGTCTTCAGCATCCTGTTCTATGCCATCAAGGTCGGTGTCGCGGCCTGGGGCAGCAAGGAACGTACGGATAAGGAGTCGCCCTTCCAGGCCATTCCGGAGGCGTAATCGAGGATTGCCGACGTAGATGAAAAAAGGCTCCGTATCGAAAGATACGGAGCCTTTTTCGTTGAGGCCCGGCGGCCTAGACTTTAAACCGCGCCACGGTCTGGTGCAGGGCGCCGGCCATCTGCGCCAACTCCAGGCCAGCCGTGTGAGTCTGCTGGGCACCCTGCGAGACCTGCTCGGACAGGTTACGAATCCCCACCAGGTTGCGATCCACCTCACGCGCCACCAGGGCCTGTTCCTCCGTGGCACTGGCGATCATCAGGTTGCGTTCGTTGATCTGCGAGATCGATCGGGTGATCTCCTCCAGCGCCTCGCCGGAGCGCCGCGCGACCTCCAGGGTGGCCTGCACCAACTGACTGCTGCTTTGCATGGCGCTCACCGCCTGCCCGGTGTCCTGCCGCACGTTGCCGATCATCTGCTCGATTTCCTGGGTCGAGACCTGGGTGCGATGGGCCAGCGCCCGCACCTCATCGGCGACCACCGCAAAACCGCGTCCGGCATCACCGGCCCGAGCCGCTTCAATCGCCGCGTTGAGGGCCAGCAGGTTGGTCTGCTCGGCGATGCTGCGAATCACGTCCAGCACTTTGCTGATGTCCTGCACGCGCCCGGCCAATTGCTGGATACGCTGTGAGGTATCGGTCATGCCATCCGCCAGCGTGCCGATCGAGGCCACTGTTTCCTGGACTTGCTCACGGCCGCGCTGCGCGGTTTGCTCGGAGACCTTGGACGCCTCGCTGGTGCTGACGGCGTTGCGCGCAACTTCGTCGACCGCCGCGGTCATCTGATTGACCGCCGTGGCCGCCTGCTCGATCTCCTGGCCCTGCAACTGCAGGCTGTTGCGGGTCTGGCTGCTGACCACGCTCAACTGCTCGGACGAACTGGCCACCTGATCGACCGACGCCGCAATGCCCTTGACCATCGTATTCAGGTTTTGCTGCATCTTGTGCATGTTCAGCATCATACTATCGGCGCCACTGGCATTCAGCGGCACCTGAATCGTCAGGTCGCCCTGGGCGATTTGACTCAACACCCGCGCGGCCGCATCGGGCTCCCCGCCCAAAGGCCGGGTGACACTGCGCGTGACGACGATCGCCGCCGCGGTGACCGAGACCAGGCAGAGCACAAACAAGCCCAGCATGTTCCGCCGCGCGTCGTTGTACAGCTCCTCCGCCGACCGCTCACGATCGACGAAGATCTGCCCTTGCAGCGCCATCAGGGCGTCCAGGCTCTGGTAGACCTGGAGCTCGGCGGGAATGACTTGCTGCTTCAACTGCGTCATGGCGGCATCGACAGTGCCTTGCTTGATCAGCACCTGCACTTGGGTGAACGCGGCGACATAAGCCTCGCGATTCCGTTTCAGGGTCGCATAGGCGCTCTTGCCCTCTGGGGTATCGAGCAACGGCTCGAGGGTTTCAAGGGCCTGGCTGATGTGTTTTTTGGTGGTTTCGATGGACTGTTGTGCTTGCTGATTGTCTTTGTCGAGCAGCAGATCCCGGGTGTTCCTGGCGTTATCCCGCACACCGGTGGCGATGACCATGATCGGATCGATCTTCGGCCAGTCCTGCTTGACGATCACCATCGCCTGTTCCTTGAGCGTTGCCAGATCGTGCAACGCATACAACACCAGGCCAGTGAGGACCAACGGCGCAATTGCAAAGCCGATGACAATACGTTGTGCCGTGCTTAACTTGGCCATATCAGACACTTCCCGATCAGGGTTTCGAATACGGTTACGGCAAAAAAAAACGCCTGAAACCTCTCGGTTCCAGGCGCCTTTGCCTGTTCCTTTACGGTGTTGAAACCAGGCCTCCCTGCCTGATCCACCGATGTTGCCTTTCACCTGTTCGAACAGCCGCTCGTCGTTAAGCGAGGGGCCGTCCACAGGACTGCGCTTGAGGTGAACCTGAAAGGAGTATTGCACCCTTTGTGCCAGCCGCCAGCGCGAGGGACTTCAATACTCACTGATTAGGGTAACCATTCGAGACGCCTGGACGAATGATGGCAAATACCCATGAGCCCATCCCTGATTGGTGCAAGCCGCCACCCGTGGCGCCCTATAAAAGTGCAGATAGTGATCACCGTTCCCATCGCGCCCCGTCGCGGTGCCCGGGCCTGGGGAGTCAGCGATTCACCGTTAGCTGACCTTGATGATCACCTTGCCCTTCGCCCTGCCCTGTTCGACATAGCTCAATGCCTCAGCGGTCGACTCCAGCGGGAAGACTCTATCCACCACCGGCTTGATGGCGCCAGACTCAATAAGGGCGCTGATTTCGTGCAACTGTGCACCATTTGCCCGCATGAAAACGAACGCGTAGCGGAGACCGGCTTTACGCGCCTTCCTGCGGATGCCTAGGCTCAACAGGCGCATGACCTGCTTCAATCCCCAGGACAGGCCCTGCTCTTCGGCGAATTGCGGAGTCGGTGGGCCGGAGATGGAAATCAGTTGTCCGCCCGGTTTCAGCACCTTGAGCGATTTCTCAAGGACATCCGACCCCAGGCTGTTCAACACGACGTCGTAGCCCTGCAGCACAGTCTCGAAGTTCTGCTTCTTGTAGTCGATCACAACGTCCGCGCCCAGGGCTTTCACCCACTCGACATTGCTTGTGCTGGTGGTCGTGGCCACAAAGGCCCCCAGGTGCTTGGCGAGCTGGATGGCGACAGTGCCCACCCCACCTGAACCCGCATGGATAAGCACCTTCTGTCCTTTCTTCAGCTTGGCGGTTTCTACCAGCACCTGCCAGGCCGTCAGTGCCACCAGGGGCATGGACGCGGCTTCACCCATGTCGAGGTTCCCGGGTTTCAGCGCCAGCGCATCCTCCGTCACGCTGATAAATTCGGCAAAGGTGCCGATGCGCTCATCCTGCGGGCGGGCGTAGACTTCGTCGCCAGGCTTGAACCGACGCACGTTGGCCCCGACACGCACCACCACGCCCGCCAGGTCATTGCCCAGTACCAAGGGAAAGCGATACGGCAGGATCAGCTTGAACTCACCCTTGCGGATCTTGGAGTCCAACAGGTTGACGCTGGCGGCATGGACCTGGACCAGAACGTCGTTGGCCCGCACCTCAGGCTCGGGTAGCTGGCCAATCTGTCCATTCCCCTTGCCATAGCTATCGATGAAAAAT
>Ga0302155_10000151_pt1 | contig 57721 bp, 67 predicted proteins | sample I_Bog_N3_1_FD_193508 | JGI IMG/M metagenome (GOLD analysis project Ga0302155, IMG submission 193508) | Peat permafrost microbial communities from Stordalen Mire near Abisko, Sweden - I_Bog_N3_1 | ecosystem: Environmental > Terrestrial > Soil > Wetlands > Peat | place: Sweden: Abisko, Stordalen... | reverse complement strand
GCACTACGCCTAGCACGAAGAAGCGAATGTGAGTTACGCCCTCATTGCTGTGATGTTCAAAGACTCGACCATTGAGGTTAGCCAAACCCCACTTCATCTCAGTGCAGGCGGCTTTATCCATCTCAACCCTACTCTTGGCCTTCTCAACAGATGACAGCTTCAATTTCCAATCGATATCCTTCCGTGTCAATGCATGCAAGTAAGCGAACAGCTCTTTGCCCTTGAGCGTTGATAATCGCAGCTCAAGTAGTTGAATAACATCCTGCAGACGAACACCCTGCTGAGAAAACTGTCTCATCAAGAAAAACACATGTTTCAGTGGTAGCAAGCCTACGGTAATCAAACAAAGTAAGTCTGCAGGAATGGTGTACTGACCGATTCGAACCTTACGTGGGCTTGCGCTTGCGCAATCTTTCTGTTTCGAAGAAACAGAGTGTGTACTACCTTGGTCAGCCGTAGGCTGGTTAAGTCTTATAGCGAGGGTATTTTTTGTCGTGCCTGAAGACGTTATCAACAGCTTATTTTCTAAGGTTTCTAGCCCCATTGATGGGGTGCTACTTTGTGGTTGACCTGGTTCCTGTTGAGGGCTTGGTGCGGTGCGTTTGTCAGCGGCTGTTGATGCGCTAATTTGATATGCAAATGGTAATCCCAGTGCATAGCAAGCGACGTCGGTCAGGGCTAAGGGAACAATACTAAAATCGTTCGTCACTCGACCTGCACGGCGTTTCCTTTCTTGAGGAAGACGACGTATCCATCCAGCGGTAATGAGTTCGTTAAGAGCGCGTTGAACTGTCCGCGCGTCATATTGGCAACGAAGTGCAAGTTTTTCTCGTTTTGGAAAAATAGGGATCACTGCATCCTTAGCATCAACATAAGAAAGGATGGCTTTTAATGTAGTGATGGCGCGTCGGCTAAACGCTGAAGCGCCCTCTATTTTGTGCATAACAAGCCCAGTTATGGCTTGAGTGATGACGAACGGAATCCTGCCGGTAGACGACATGTTGTATCTTCCCGAATTTTGGGCGCAAAAACGCCTATCGGGTTGACATCAAAAAAGCCGACGACTACTATTCACTTGTCGAGAGTGAATTAGTACCTCTAGGCCTCAGGATGCCAACCTGATGCTAAAAATTAACTGAACCCACCTTGCGAAATGTCGCTTCCAACGACAATCGCAAGATTGAGAGCCCGCTGATGCAAACAGCGGGTTTTCTCTTTATGAGGTCGTTTTCTGGCGTGCTAAGTCAAAGAATTGATTCACGTATTCTTGGAATTCATTGGCAAGCTCCTTGTTTACAAGACTGATTTTGAACACATTCTTTTTCTGGTCAAAATTAAGCTCTGCGAGTTTTGCTCCAGCCCCTGAGTTGAATACAGTTGGCGGTGCCACTTTGCGTGTGTTTTTTGTTTTAGTGGGCTTTGGCCCCAGCTTCTCTGCCAGCCATTTTGTGATACCTTCTACCCGAAGTTCTTTTTTTCCAATCAAAGGCATTGCCTCAAGAATGGCTGGGACAGAAGACTCTCCGTAGTTAAGATACGCAGACTTTAGGGCGTCTGCCGAGCGCCGACTAATAAGGTCAGGTTGTTCCTTGAGGAGCTTTTGAGCGGCTTCAGGAAGCGCAAAAAAGGCTTTAAGGCGATAAAGGTCAGAGACTTGAATGCCCAGTACAGAGGCCATCTCCGCGGATGTCCCAAGTAGACCATCACTGTCAATCCGCTGCATTGACAAGGCATTTTCGTAGTCGGTATACCCTTTGCGCTGGGTATTCGCTGCGACTGCCATTAATGCAGCCTGACGATCTGTAATACGCTTAATGTCGGCGAGAATATAAGTGCGGCCAAGCTTTATCATGGCTCTCCACCGATGTTCTCCATCGATGAGCTCGTAGCGGCCATTGTGTTTTCGACGGACCACAATCGCTGATATTTGGCCCCGAGCCTCGATGTCCCTAGCGCGATCATCAATATCAGTTTCGCAGATTTTAAGGCGAGGCTGATATGGAGAAGTGTCAATCAAATTGACATCAATATTGTCCTGTTCTGACCCAAGGTCTCCAACAATTGAATCTTGTCCACCTATAAAGTCAGATCGCTGTTGCATGTCTTCTTGGATTTTGGCCGCAAGACGGTCCTTTAGACTTATCGCCATGTTGCTCTCACTTCACAGGAGCCGGATTGACTACATCAGTCGAATCCTCTGGGTTATCACTTTCTTCAGGTTGTCCCTGGTCAAGCTTGGACATGATTTCTTTAACTAATCGGTTGTACTCTCGGGCGACTTTATTATTGCCATCCATATCGACGATGGTTGTTTGCAGCATATTGGCCTGTTGCACGGCAGTCGCATGGCTGATGGTTTGTTTGAAAATAGGGTAGTTACTTGTTACGAGAGCATTCTCTATGGTTTTGCAAACCAACTTCCGAGCGTCGTGCCGCGCCAGTAAAATTCCGAGTAGATTCAGAGACGGATTAACGGCCTTGATATCTTTGACGAGATCCATCAAGTCTTCCATGCCATCCATGCCAAATTGATCCGAGGTATCGAGCGGAATGATGTAGTGATCCGCTGCAGCCAGTGCGTTTTGGGTCAAAATGTTCAGAGCGGGGGGGCAATCAATCAGGATGTAATCGTAGATGCCTTTGAGAAAGCGCAGTTTGTCTGCCAGGACTTCAACTGGGCGCACTCGGGCTCGTAACGTATTTTCAACTGACGACTTGTGTAGCTTCATCGTACCGTAGATCAGATGCACTAATGGGTTTTCCGGACTGGGGAGTCGGGTATCTTCCACAATGGCATCATTTAGAATGTCAGGGCTTTGGCTGAGTAAAACATCACATATTGTCACGGGGGCGAGTTTTGGGTGCTTCTTTCCAACAACCTTTGACGCATTCGCTTGCCCATCCAAGTCAATGATCAATACGCGTTTCCCGCGCCGGGCCAGGCCCGATGCGACGGTGATTGTGGTGGTAGTTTTGGTTACACCACCTTTGTGGTTCGCTATTGCAATGATGACGGTCTTCACCTCATCAGTGCTTTCAACTGTTTCGGCTACCATTTCAATACCTTTCTGAATTAGTCTTGTGATCGCAGTCTAGTTATATGTATCGAAATGTGCAATAGATGTGTATCGAAATGCTTTTGCAGCCTGTTACATTGTGGCAACAAGGTTGTACGCTTGATTGGTTTAAAACATTCCAACCGTTGGAATGTTGGCGCCGCTGAATCAGCTATACAAGTGCGTTTTAAGGGATTAATGGACTATTTCCAGTCTTAGCGCTAACGAGAAGTTGACTGTGTCAAAGTCCAATCACTGTGTAGACGCACTGACCTAGTCATGTTTTTGTTGAGGGCTATCCGATTTCAATCGAAAAACATCGGAGAACGATGTAATGACCCGTGTATAGACGTGACCATCTTCCGTGATCGCTGTAGGGACGGATGACACTACATCAGAGGGAAACATCTTATATAGATACGCGTACGCGCTAGGGTCGGTGCCGCTGCAGTTCTTCGGCGGGATCGTTGCATGGTGCAGCATCACTGCATTCCAAAGTTTTGCCGGGTTCTTTGAGCACAGTAGTGACGTGACATTCCTGGGCGCCATCGCATCATCTTCAAAATCTAAAGAAGTTGGCACAAGATAAATCGTGGCATTCAGCTTTTGAGCGTGCTGTTCAATAGTGGCTTCGAACTGGCGACACGAAGGGCAATCGTAAGCGGAAAGCAAAATTATCTGGCGTGCACCTGTGCCGTACTTTTCTGTGATCAATTTGTTTCTAGGTAATGCCCTGAGCAATTGAATAAAGAGGGCTTCACTCTCCACTTTTGTCAGTGGTTTGCCTCGATTGGGTCCAGTTAAATGGAGGTAGCCTGTCACATTGCCACCGAGTACGGTTCCCGCTTGGTCAACAAAAACATCCGCGTATTGATCACCTGGGAACAATACGCCATAAAATCCCGGGATCAAGGATGAATGTAGAGCCACTGGCTTTTTGACAAGGACAGCATCAAGCGAAGCGAGTAGGGCAGTTTCGCCTTCTGTGTGCGAAAAAAACGGCAGACCCAAAAGGCCTGCCATTAGGGGAAGGACAAATTTTTGCATGACTCAGCCTTCTGTTCCCGTCCGATCAATGGACGCATCGGATTCGGTTTGGCGTGGGAGCGGGGAAACGACCGATAAGCGAGGACGGAGCGCAACGGGGCGCGCTGACCCTGCCGCATTATCAGATAACCCGATCGTTTTGGAATCCCCGGCCATAGAACTATGTACGTGATCCGAAATGAGGTTGATCAAGTCATCGGTGGTGCGGCCAAACTCTTTTGCGGCGGCCTGCACCTCGGCCCAAGTGTAACTGGACGCCCGCCCGCCAATAAGAATATTGAACTGACTCAAGCGATAGACTCCATTGTCTACCAACTGTTGAATGGTATTGAATTCGTTGTAGCTCAACTTGACGGGGCGGACATTGGTTGGAAGACAAATTTTCTGAAAATCGGCCAGATCCTTTTTCTGCATTCGGGTGACCACAAAACGCAGATTAATCTGCGTATCAAATAAGAGCAGCTGGTACTCATCACGGCGGAAGATGCCGCGCTTGGCGCGAATAATGGCCATATCTAGCTGACTAGACAGGCGCTCGGCCCTAACGGCAGTGAACACGTTAAACCATTCATCCCGGGCTTTTCGTTTCTTCGGTATTTTCAAATCGATGATTGCATCACGCCGGTAGTCTCGCATCCCTGGCTGGAGGCCAATCACCGCCGCAAGCTTGTTATAAGTCACTTCCGAAGTCAGTTTCCCGGGATCTTTACCTTCCTTCGGATCAAAAATCGCTTGGTAGCTTTCAGACGGAATTCCGCTTTTGATCAAAATTTCTTTAGTGGTCAACCCTGATAGAACCAGTGCTTGTCCGATTTGCTTTCGATTTAGCATAAATGTGCTCCTGATGTTATCATTGATTAATAAACATAAAAATAAATGCATAAATTCTTATTATTACTGCGGTAATATATCATATTTTGTAGAAAAATGATTTTGTAAGAAATTCGTGAGGCTAGGCATGACTAAACAGGGGCAAGACCCACAAGGGCAGGAACTGATTGTTGATGGACAAGTCATCACGACTCGAAAGCAGTGCCAGGAGTTGATCGAGATCCGCGCTCGTGAAAACGATATAACACACGATGAGGCATGGAGAGTCGTGCAGGCCGAGATTGTCAGATATCGCAGCGACCCGGAACTTTCACCAAGGGCTAAAGCGGTGAGTCCACAGACTGCCGCGCCGCCCGGCGTGACTCAAATAAATGGTAATACCGCTGATATGGCGGCACTACTCTCAAATGATCACGACCTTTCGGACGTATTAATCACGGGAAAAGTAATCGAGGGAGAGCACCCAGCGGCTCGGCTGCTACGTAAAACAATTCCTAAAATTGCCGGTGTTGTGACTGAGGATGTGGCTTTGTTGCGCGCCGAGGCCGAACTAGCAAAGGAGCAGCTACGCACGATGGGGGTGCCAGTTCAATATCCCTTATTCCGCTCGACTGAGCGGATCATGCCCAATGATCTGTTGCGTACCAGTCTCTTTCACGCAACCAGCAATAATGTGCCGCGTCGTTACTGCAAGAATGAAAAACTGGGAAGCGTTGGTAGTGGTGTGACGATTTATTACACTGGACTTGAACTACGCCAAACGGACGAAGCCATGTTTCGGCAACTCCTGATGGAAGCGCGCGGCCTGGCGCCTTGGGATTGGATCTCACTGACTCAATGTCGTTTTCTCAAAGCGGCCAAGAACACGGATCGACACCTATCGTCAGAAGATAACAATAGCTTGAGCGAGATTATCCTGCGCATGCGGTCTGGAGTGCTGCTGATCCAGTCCAAGAGACGAGGGGCGTTTGTCACCTGTAACCTGCTCGAAGGGTATGAAGGCGAGGATAGGGAACAGCTTATCCGTTTCGATCCGCGCATTGTGCTGCTATTTGACAGCTATAGCGTCATTGACGAGAGCGTACTCACGTCGCTAAAGGGTGCCGTACAAAAAATCTATGGTTATCTGGCGACTGTACCTCATTCCGAGCTCTATCCCATCTCGATACGAAATCTATTTGAAACCTGCTATGGCGTGACCGAGTACCTGGTCCGCGATGCGATGGTACGAAACCCAAAACTTACAATGAAAGAAGCGCAAACAGCGGTGGCCAAAAAATATAGCGATTTCCTACGGAAAAATTTAAGAAAGGCATTGGAGATATTGCGGGATGACACCAGGGTCATAGCCTCATTCGAGATTGATTTTCGAGAGGAGAAGGTCATGATCGTAAAAAAAATGGATATGTGGGGCAGGGCAATCGTCCCGCCACTGGAAACGACAGCATGATCACGCGCCGTGACGTACTGCGAGCGGGGGTAGCTGCCACCATTGTACCATTCATCGCAAAACCGCAAATTGCGTGTGCTGACACGGCGGACTTCTGGGTTAAAGACCGGAGTCTTTGGCTTAGACGATCCCATATTGGTGAAGAGTTTCATGTCCCGTACTGGACCGATGGCAAAATCATCAACGATAACTACATCGCCTTGTGCTACATCTTACGTGATGCGTATGAACATACGACGGTCACCATTGACGTCAACTTGCTCAACTTACTCTATGGCATTCAGCAGTGGGATCTTCTTCTGACCCACCAGGAGAAGCCTGTCATGATTAATAGTGGTTATCGTACGCTGGAGCATAATGCACACTTGGAAGGCGCCGCCCGCAACAGCATGCATCTCTATGGGCGAGCTGCAGACATTCATATAGATGGCCGATCGCCCGATGAAATAGCCAGAATGGCAGGTTTCTTTGGCTTTGGTGGCGTTGGGCTCTATCCCACATTTACCCATGTCGACACGGGCCGACAGCGATTCTGGCGGGGTTAAACCAAGCCCCCATCTTCTTATTACATATAATCACTATCAACCCGTTCTTTAAGGCGGGTTTTATTTTGATGAACGCAAATACATTCACGCGCCTTCATTTAAATACAGTGCAAATCAGCGATTTACATCTCCAAGTGTTTAAATTCTGTCCAATACAGTCCTTTGATCTGGGCTGTCTCCTCATGAATAATTCAAAAAAAACGGCTCATTAGGCGTGGTCAACTCGGAAATAGGCGTGGCCAACTCGGAAAATAGGCGTGGTCAACTCGGGAAATAGGCGTGGTCAACTCGGAAAATAGGCGTGGTCAACTCGGAAAATAGGCGTGGTCAACTCGGAAAATAGGCGTGGTCAACTCGGAAAATAGGCGTGGTCAACTCGGATAAACTAAGTAGTGAATGATTGAAAATCGTTAGAAAATCAATATGTTAGATGATGCACTTCCCAAGTGCATAAGGTTTTAGAATTTATCTATAAGTTTTCTACACAAGGCGTGTGTGTCGTTAGTTTTTGACGCCTAATGCACTAAAAAAGCTAAAATACTTGCTGTAGAAATGCGAAAAAATGTATAGAATTGCATCAATATTTGGTACAAAATATTTTGCTAAACTTTAACACGCGTTATTGATGTGTTCTCTGTTGAGGTACGGTCATGTCACAACCAGGAGCAGAGCCGGTGTTACTAACCGCTCTGCGCGGGATGCCATTTTTTGAGCAACGCTTTCTGAAGCCCATCTGTGCGTCATCATCCAGTGCTGATGCGCAGATGGCATTGCTATTGTTTACCTCCGCGCTGTTCAAACATGTTCCAGATCTGAATAAAAAAATAGAGATCGCACAAAAAGCGTCACACAGAATTGTTAGGGAATGGACCACATGCCCATCTCCAGCGGATGTAAGGCGTCTGGTCGGTGAATCAATATTGCAATCTGCTGACCTAACCTTTCAAACCCTATTTGAAATTGCTAAGCGATTTATTGCCTTCCCCCCCCGCTCTACAAGTGAAGCCAATGAGTGGAAATATCAGTTGGCCTACAGCGCTATCCGCTCAGTACCCCGTGAAATGTTTCACGCGATGGATCTAGAACAATGGAGTGAAGCCGTCACGAAAGTGGTGATGGGCGATATAACATGGAAAACTTATTTGCCACCTGACAATCAATCTGTTGCTCAAGTAAAAAGAAACTTTTCCTCCATTTTATTAAATGAAAATCATGACGGCTGAAAAAGACCTTGACCAGCAAACCTGCTTTGGCCAGCCACGAAGAACGTGGGATGTCCGATATTTCCGTGCTGCGAGAAAGTTTTTGAATAGCGTTGGTAAAATTCAATTTTACATTTTGGCTTCATCTGTAATTTTGAATTTTATTTTAATCATTTATGCGGGATGTTTCATCACTCACACGATTCCATTTGTATCGGATGGATCAATGTTTTCGTGCCAAGTTCCACACTATCCGATGAATAGGCAGCGTCATGAGTGAAATAAAAATTGATTCGTCGACGGTAGATCTCGTCGCAAAAGTAAACCAGCTAGAGAATGAAAACTACAAAATTACACGCGATTCAAGATTGCGTGAAAATTTCTTTCTTTCTGGAAGTGCATTGTTGAATGTATTTCTTATTTGGTTGGTTTTTTTTCATTTCCCGATTGATAACTATCTTTGGTCCAGTAATGCTTCAGCCGTGTGTCAGGCGCGCCAATTAGATAAGCCTTACATCAATCCACAGATGGCAGTTAACGAAGCCGTCAATGCGACGATTGGGATTTATAGCTACGACTTTTTAAACTGGCGCTCACAAATAACAGCAGTCGCGGTTTATCATTTTACGCCTGACTATCGCAAGCAATTCATGATTGCCTTTGGTGATTCAATCGGGTTAAAGATGGTCATCGATAACAATTATGTTGTTTCTGCTACTCAACTTGATGGCCGCCCTGCACAAATTAAATCAGAAGGAATTAAGGGAGGAAACTGGTATTGGAAAATCCAGGTTCCTCTTCAAGTGACTTACATGGCCGGGCGAAAAGCTGAATTCAACAAAATTTTGGCTGAGGTAACGGTGATGCAAGTTGATCCTTCGACCATCAATCCATCAGGGCTTGCTGTTGACTATCTTGAGACAGCACCACTCTTAAACTGAGGCCACCATGAAAAAAGTTCTCGGTGAGATGATCATTCTAATGGTGATTTTCACTAGCGCCCAAGCGGACTCTTTATTGAACGGCGTAGCTGGGAACGACATTCCACCTGAATTGCCCATTCCCATCATCACAAAGGCCGTAAAAGGGATTGTGGCAGAGCAGGGCGCAGAAATTCTAGATCCTGAATCGATTGAGTTTATCCGCAAAAAGTCCAGTGCTGCGCGTAAAGAAGGTATTTACAACTATCCAGACCACTTTATTGCAAAACCAGTCAATCGCCCAATTAAAATTGAGCCAAATATCACTCAACAACCACGGTTGATTCGATTGTCAATGGGGATGATCACCAGCCTCGTTTTTAGTGATAATAGTGGCAATCCATGGCTAGTTAAAAGTGTTGACTATGACGAGTCTCTTTTTAAAGACCCTCGTGGAGCAAATAGCTCTAGCCCCACTGTACCGATTGGAGTCGGTGAGGCTGCAGGTTCTGTTGTCTCATCTGTCTCTAATTCGAGCGCACAATTAACCCCGCAGAGTGCCGCAGCCTCTGAACAAAGCTCAAGTAACAATTCAACCAATATTGTAAAAATTGCACCCATTACACAGTATTCATATGGGAATATCACTATCGAGCTAGAGGGGCTTACAGCGCCAGTTGTATTTATTCTGGCTGCAGGCCAATCTGTTGAGACAGATATCCGTATCGATGCGCGGATTGTTGGCAGAAATCCAAATGCAAAATCAGAAATTATTTCATCCAGAAATTTACCTGATCACGATGGATGCATGAGTGATTTTTTGGATGGCGTCGCTCCCAGTGCCGCAACTCAATTGAAAGTCAGTGGAGGCATTGCAGACGCTTGGCAATTAGGGACTGCACTTTATGTGCGGACCCGGATGTCAATGTTGTCACCCGCATTTACCGATCACGTGGGTAGTGCGGATGGGATGCATGTCTATAAATTCTATTCTGTCATACCTAGTGTTTTAGCCAGCGTGAATGGCGTGCCAACCACTCTCTATTTCTCTGGATATTAAAAAGGCGGTTAATGATGTCAGAAGAAGATAAGGTCTTTGACCCTGCTCGCGCACGCGAGATGAAACAAGCAGCATCTAAGCTTAAAAAGCAAAATATCCAAGCAGTATTTGGTCAAGGGAAAGGTCGGCTCTCTGCGATTGTCTTGTTTGGGTGTTTTGTTGTTGTCGCCGTAATTGGTGCTCTGCGTTTTTATAATCGTCCAAGCGCCGACGTGAGTGGCGTGCGCGGCAATGGGGCGATGTTGCAAGTGCCGGACCAAGGCGATAAGTATGTGGCTACACAGGGTGAGGCAGATATGCGAGCACGGCAAAATGCGAGTCAAGCCGCTGCAGCAGGGCAGCAGGGGAATACCTACCTGGCGCCACCCATTTTGTCCGGCACGGATAGTTCGAGCCCTCAGGGCCAACAGACTGGCCATAGTGATTTAGCTCCAGCATCGGCGCAAGCGCCAGTCAAGCCCACTCCTAATGCTGCTGCGACCTTGCCACAACAACAACCGGCCATGCCGGTGGCTAATGGTCAACCGGCTGCGGCGCCATTGCCGGATGCCAAACTGGTGGCAAGAACTGCGCGGGAGCAGCAGCTCAGCGCTGCGCGCGCCTCTGTCGCTGCAGGAGTTCAGGCGCAGATTTACTATGCAATGGGGCGTGATGATGCAGGTAAAGCTGCCCGAGCGGGCAGCTATGTCTCGGTGCAGTATAGCTTGCCGCCTCGGGTAAAAAATGAGGTAAGAACAGTCTCCTCACTGAATGCTTCGGCGGCCAGTACTCAGACTCAGAAAGAGGTATTAGTCGATGGGGGCATGCGTTTTTACGGGCAACTGGTGCTTTACACCAATTCCGATGATGGAACGACTCAAGCTCTCGGGAAAATCTACCAGGGTAAACTGAATGGGGCGACGTTCTATGGTACGGCCACAAACCATGGTGAATCGTATTCTTTTGACTTCAAAAGTGCCTCCATTCCTGGGCACGGCATGGTCGCGATCAACGTTATCGCGCTGAATCCTGATACCAATTCCCCCTCGTTTGCTGATGACGTAAATCACCATACCTTCCAAAAATATGGCGCGCTGTTCTTTGCGTCGGCACTCTCTGGCCTAGGTAAAGCGGCCCAGATTGTGACGGGGAGCACCCAGATTACTGGGGTGGGTAGTACCTCGATAGCAACAACCGACACCACGCCGGTCACCACTGCGCAGCAACTCAAGATCTCGGCAGGCGAAGTGGGGACTGATTTTGCTTCGCAAATCAAGACAGATAACGCCTCGATTAAAACTACTGTGATTGTAAACGGCAATCATGACGCTATTTTTGTATTTCTTTCGCCAGCATACGAAGAAAAAAAGTAAAAATTTATATGAAATAGGATAAAATACAACCAATAATGCGCAATAGGTGCCATATGAATGAATTTGAAGATCAACATCGTCCGGCAGATATCGCTTTCCAGGAAGAGGAAAATGATGGCGATGACCATGAGCACGAAGTGAGGGATGTTCTACCTGGTCGTCCAAAGTCAGAACCTAAAAAGAAGAGCAACGTTCTGCTGATTGGTGGCGGGATTTTCATCATTTTTGTCGTCTGCGCGATTACGTTCGTTGTTTTGAAAAAATTGACGCAGCGAGACCAAATGACTGAGGAACCGGTATCGCAGGAGACGAGCCAGGTGCCGGTACAACCGCAGATCCAGCCTCAAATTCAACCGGTTCAACCTCCTGCCCAACTGGCTTCGGCACCGGTCGCGGTTTTGACGCCTCAAGCTGGGGCTTCGGCAGCACAAGCTGCGACCCCACCCCAATCTCAGCCGCAGGCTGCCGCGCCACAACCCGCTACTGCTCCCCCTACGGCTCCCCCCGCACAAACAGCGCCGCAATCGCAACCGAGCGAGGCCGCTGCTCCTCAGCAAAATACGGCTGAGGTGAAAGCAACTGGCGCAGTGACCAAGGTGGCTTCGACGGATAGCTCTGCGGGGGAACTGACTACGCTTCGTGCGGAAGTTAAGGCATTGCGCTTGGAGTTGAAACGCCTGAAGTCGCCACATCCGGTGGCGATGAGTAGCGCTCCAAGTCATCCAAAAGTCGCGGTAAAGCACAAACCCAGTGCAATGGCAAAGTCACAAGCCGAGCCGAGCAATGGAGGTGATGTAAGCTCGACCTTTGCTCAAAAATTACCAGGAACGAGCACGTATGGAGGTCGCTATACGATCACCGGGATGGTGGGGAATCGGGTATTTATCGTCAAAAAAATGCCTGACGGATCAGACATCGAGATGACGGCTAGCCCGGGTGAAACTATGGACGGTCGACGCGTCGTTAAAGTCGATGCTGAATCGCGTTGCGTTAAATTTGATAGCGGTGAACCGCTTTGTCGGAATTAAAAACTAAATGACGGACGCTGTGAGTACCTCAAGTTCAACCTCTGGATCGCTTGTCGATGCGGTGCAGATCTTGATTAATATTTCGTCCAGTTTTAACGCTATTTTTGCCTTTATCCAGGCCATGGCGGTCGCGCTCGGAGTGATGATGATGGCGACTGCATGGTATGATATTTACGCAATGAATTTAGCAAACCCGCCAGCTAAAAAATATCAGCCAACCATGAAGAATATTATTATTCGCATGGTGTCTGGAAGTGTTTTAGTGAGTTCAGTCGTGTCATTGCAAATATGCGCAAACACGATTTTATCGGATGCTGCGAATAGTCAATCATTTTTATATCAGAGCGCTGGACTCTCTGAGTTACAGCAGCAGTCACTGACTGCTATATTCGGATTTCTAGTCATAGTTGGGTATGTTGCTTTTATTCGTGGTTGGAGAATTATCTCGCACGAATCAAAATCACAATCTCAGGCCTCACATCCTGGCGGCGGTTATGGCTCAGGGATATGGCATATTATTGGTGGTGTTTCTCTTGTCTATTTGCAGCAAGTCATGACGTTATTAGGTAATTGGACGGGATTTGATTTTACTAAATTACTCTTGTTTTAAGGAGATTGATGTGATCGCACGCATTAGCAATGTCAGCAATAAGATACGGAATGGTGTAATTATTGCCTCCGCGTACCTGTACATGGGTCTCGCCTATGCCGATTCGGTGGTCGACGTGACTAATTTTTCCGGGACGAATGGGAGTGGAGGCAAAAAAATTGACGACGTTTTAGCGAGCGGAAAGACAACGCTGCAAAACACGCTGAATTTTTTTTGCTACGGCTGTGTTGCACTCGGCCTAGTGACGTGCGCCACCTGCTGGTACAAGATGCAAAAAGCCGCTAAAGATGATGGCGGCGGACGTAATGAAAAACCTTGGACTCTGATCTTGGGGATGATTATTGGTGGTGGGTTGACTTGTGTCGGTGCTCTCACTGGCTACTTTGCTAATACCATCAATGCGGCAAGTTCCTAACCTGTGGCTAAACGTAATCCATTGCCTTTGCTGGTTGCATCCGCCAAACGTTCTGTTTGGCGGATGAATGATCATGCGGGTGAAGCAGATAAAGCTTTCCAGGTCGTCCGAAAGTCAATTCTTCTCGCCAATGATTACACTTGCCTCTATTGTGGACATCGCTCTGAAAAATATCAAGAGGTGCATCATCGCAATGATGACCACAGCAATAATGCCACGGAGAATCTTGATACATCGTGCCCGTTGTGCCACCAGGTGTTTCACCTGGGTTTGGCGGGGATGCTCGATGGCGCTGACATCATTTATGCCCCTGAATTTGCCCAGGAAGAAATTAATCAGCTGGCACTGATTACATGGTTGATTGATGATGATAATCGCGCGGTTTTCCGCGATGCCAATGAAAGTATTGCTTTTGACAAGTTATCGTCAAAAGCAAAGTCAATTTCCGCCTTGATGGAAGGTCGGCGCGGTACAGTGCTGTTGCGTTTGAAAAAACTATTGAAAGTGAATTCATCATTTCCAGAAGAACGTTTAGAAGACATTAAAATGACGCATGTTTCGCCATTATTAATTTCTAATGTTTTGATGAGCCTTGATGATAAAACCAACGCGCAACGACAGTCGCTATTAGGTGGACTAAGAATATGGCCGAAACCGATTCGTTTTAGAAAGCAAATTGAGCATTGGCGTGCGGAGACCAGCGCTGTTTTGCCGGTTCCTGTTTGGTTCAATATTTTGCCTGAAGAAAGTGTTATCCAGATCGTTACGACTTGCAAAGCTCGATTGGATGACCTGATGGTTCAAGCTGATTCTGGAGAGCCAGAATAATGCGATTTGGTGTCGTCTTATTTGATGATGTTTCTCGCAAAATAGCGAAGGGCCGCGAACGATCTTCAAAAGAGGGATGGGCTTCAATTGATGGGGCACCGTCGCGACGTATCACCGATATTTCCGAATTGGAGTCCAATGCCAAGTGGCTGACTAATCTAGGCTATGAGGATTTTTTTGGGAATTTGCTCGGGAGAAATCCTAATCTGTACCCGAGCTATTTCTTGCGCACTGACCTCAAAGCCATTGCGGATGATGTTGGCGCAAACTTGGAGAATCTGGCTGCCGATAAATCGGCGCAGGCGCTCTCGACGGTGTTCAACCGAGTCATGTATCTGGCAATGCGTGTCCCGGGGGTACAGTTAGAGTCGAGTTCAGAAAAGACGCTTGCGGATATTTTATCTGGGCGGGTAAAAAATAAATATCGGCTACCGGATGAACTTAACGAGGCGATGAAGCACGCCTATCAAACCACAACGCAGTGCATGCAACGATTTCCGAAAGATTGGAAATCCGTCACGTTGCGGGTGCCGCGCTATCAACATGCCATCGATATTTTGGAAACTGCAGTGCCCAGTGAGTATCGCTGGGTCTACCTGTATCACGCCCGCATGCCCGCTGATGCCACGGCTCGCTTGGATTGGTGCATCGCCAATCCATTGCCGGTGCTGGCCAACGTGATTGTTAAACCGCAACGCGGCGAGTTTTCTACCGTCATTAGTTATGGCTCAGGCGTTAACGTTGAGCGGACTTGGGTTTCACAAATTGAGTTGCTTTGGCTCTCTCAATTCTGCGATGTGGAAGTGGTCGGCGCCTTTGTTTGCGAAGCCGGGTATGAGCAGCAAAAAGAGCTTGAATCCTTTCCAGATCTTGGCGAGTTTTCTCATTCCGCCTATTCGCTTGGACTGTTGGCGGAGAGCTACTGGGTCTCCATGGCGAACCCGAGAACCACGCAGCTTAATCAAAAACTCTTTCCACCGCGCGCGATCTGGTACCGGTCGCTAGACCGATTTTCGATGTTCCTCAAAGCGGTCAATCTGCACAGCGCTGGGTTTCACATCGTGGGTTATGGCGTAGGCAGTATTTGGCTTAATTATCCGATTGGCGCGACGGATGACTTAATCGAAGCCGCTGGAGAGTTCGATCTAGATGTGCCAGTGAGTAAATTCGCCGAGCTTCGAACAGAGAAAAGGCTTGAAGCGGATGAGTAACTCCTGTGCCGATGAAACACCCAATGCCGCGACAAGCACGCAAACGATGCTAAAGCGTCTTGAGCGTGCAATCCGGCGACGAAGCGACTGTGGTTTGCTGTTGACCCTGGACGGCATTTCTTTGCTGAAAGAACCCGATCAAGTGAGGGAGTCCTTGTTGGCTGTTCAACGACGACTTGAATCTTTGTAAGTGTGGGCGTGTGGCGTTTTGACTGACGACCTTTCAAGAGTCGCAGCGAAAAAATCCAGAAAGGTATGCGATGTTGGAATCTCTTGTTTCCATGGTTGAGATGGGGGTGGCCGAGCTGATGAGCCTCCTCAAGTTTCACGTAGACGATTACTGCGATCTGGAAACCACCTACGGCAATGCGCTTGTGGCCAAAGATGGCAGCATGGGCACCATCCTGCGATATGACGGATTTAGATCGCTCATTGGACGCAATGAGTTTGACGAATTTGTATCTAGCCTGAGCGCCAAATTGGCACCCCCGATGGGGCACCGTGGGCACTCGATGCAAATCATTTTCAAACGTGAAGAAGATCCCTCTGAGGAGGTGGATCAAATTCTGTTGCCGTGCAGAGAATCGATCCAGACCCTTGGTCTTGACCTGGGTGATATTTTGGACGAGAAGCGCGATATCATGCGCCAGATGTGTATGAGTGAGCTCGTTTATTTTATTTTATGGACCCGTCCCGCCATCCTTGATCCGAGTGAGGTAAAACTTAATCAGCTTGAGCGAAAAGAGTTTGCTAAAAAGTACAAAATTCCGGGCATGGTCAATGCTCAGAATGTCTTGCGTCCCATCTCTTATCTAGTCGATCGCCACGAGAGCTATGTGGAAAAAGTGGTTCAGGACATGCTGAACCTGCAGTGTTCGGTCTCCATTCTCGAAATCCACGATGCGTTTTGCGGGATGAAACGCTACCTCTATCGTCATACCCCGTTGGGGTGGCGGGCGGCGTTGCCTGGTGACAAGATTATCGCGCGCTGGAAAGAAAATAAGAAAACGCATGACCTGAGTGAGCTGCTTTACCCACGACTGGAAGATCAGCTTTTCACCTCTCCGCTAATCAATGGTAACCGCGCCGGTATCGGTGGAGTGAGTGATACTCGCGCAGTAAGGATCGGTGATCGACTGTTTTCTCCGATTATGGTGAAAACACCCCCAATGCAGCCGGAGAGCTTTAGTGTGTTATTCGGCGCAATGAATAACGCCGCCTCGGTTGACTCTGAGGGTCGCCGCCACCGAATCCCCTGGTCGATTAGTTTTAAGATTGAAGGGGATGGTTTGCGTGGTATCTGGCTGCGCAAGATGTTCGCTGGAGTCTTGTTTTGGGCCGGGCAAGGCAATAAAAACATTGTTGCCTCAACCGAGGCGCTAGATAAATACAAGGTGCACGGTGGGTGCGTCCCGCGCTTGCAGATCACGGCTGTCACCTGGGCACCCTACAAAGAAGAAAAAGAGCTTCTCATGCGGCGCTCTAAATTGTCGAATGCCATTCAGGGCTGGGGGCATATCGCGGTCGAAGAAGAAACTGGTGACCCCACTACCGCTGTGATGAGTTCGGCGCCAGGCGTCAATTTAACCTCTCCCGCGCGCGCTTCTGCGCCGCCCTTGCCGGACCTGGTCCGGATGCTTCCGATTGCGCGCCCCGCGTCGCCATTTTTCCGTGGGACGACATTATTGCGGACTTTGGACGGCAAGATTATGCCGTATGAGATTTTTTCTGATGAGCAAAACACCTGGATTACCCTGATCTTTGGTGGTCCTGGTTCGGGTAAATCGGTGTTTTCGAACCGGCTAAATACCGAGATGTGCATGCTGGGTGGCCTAACACGGCTCCCTTTTATTTGTGTGATCGATATCGGTATTAGCTCTTCCGGCTTCATTTCTTTGGTCAAAGATGCCTTACCGGATGATAAAAAGTACCTCGCAATTTACGAGCGTATCCAAAACACCAATAAGTACCGGGTTAATCAGTTTGATTGTCAGCTGGGTTGCCGTGGTCCGCTTCCTCGCGAGCGCGAGTACATGAAAAATTTCCTCGTGTTGTGCGCGACCCCACCAGACAAAACAGATAAAACGACGGGCGAAATGCAGCCACATAAGTACATGGATGTTTTCTGTGGGCAAGTGATTGATCTCGCGTTCGCCAAGAAAAGCGATAAGTTTGACCGGGGCCAGCCGAACAAATTCTCGGTGAGAATGAATGGCACGATTGAAGATCGGGTGGCCCAGTATGGCCTGGAATATAACGATAGCACCACCTGGTGGGATATCGTTGATGCGTTCAAAGACCGAGGCCTGTTCTACGAAGCAAGCGTTGCTCAACGTTATGCGTCCCCCACTTTGTTTGACATGATCGCAGCGGGGGCCGAGCTCGCACAGCAAAAAGATGAATTGAAACACGCGCTCGACGATGGCATGGCGGTGGGGGATGAGTTCAGCCTGATGATTCGTGCGGCAACCGATAGTTTCCCGATTTTCAACGGGGTGACCATGTATGACGTGGGCGAATCCCGTGTGATGGCTCTCGATCTGCAGGATGTCGTGGTTGAAGGTTCCAACGCAGCCAAGAAACAGTCTTCGTTGATGTACATGATGGCGATTAATGCATTTACTCGAAAGATCTCGATTTGCCCGGAAGATTTGGACTCGGTCAATCCTGATTATCGGGCCTACCATGCGCGCCGCGTTGACGAACTGGCCGAAGACTATAAACGCCTATTTTGTGATGAGTATCATAAGACCGGCAATGCGTCTCAGCTGCGCGAAGGATTTTTGATTTATGGCCGAGAAAGCCGCAAATGGAACTTGGAACTGGTTTTGGCCAGCCAATTGCCGCGCGACTTCGGGCAGCTAACCGACGTGGCGACCACAACGCTGATCCTCGACTCCGGCAATGAAACAACGCGTGGGGCGATCCAAGAAATCTTTGGTCTGAGCGCAACTGAAGAGGCTGCGCTGAAACAATACGTGCATGGTCCTGTGCGCGGAGAGGGGATGACATTCCTGGCCAAGGTTAAAACCAAGTCTGCGGAATTGAGTCAGTTGTTCACCTCGACGTCGGGTGGCTTGGAATTGTGGGGTCTGACCACCACCGCCGAGGATCGAGCGCTGCGTACCAAGCTTTATCGTGATATCCCCAGTGTGGAAGTTCGCGCTTTGCTTAAGCGCCGTTTCCCGACAGGGAGTTGTAAATCCTTCGTCTTGGGTGAGAAGTCAAAATCCCGTGCCGAGCGTGGCGCCGCGTTTGTTGATGACGATGCTACCACGTCAATTATCGACAACCTGGCGAAGTCCCTGATGCGCGATTGGCAAAAATCGCGCGAACAGAGCGAAATGGTTTAAGGGGGCGGAATGGCTGAGAGAAAATACAGAGGCGTCGAGCACCGAGAGGAGGTCGAGGCATCCTCCGTTAGGCTGGATACGCGATCGTTTTCACGACAGGTCTCTGATTACTTTAATACCACCGATGGCGTAATGGCGGTGATGCTGGCGATCCCCATCATGGCCTTGCTACTGATCAAGGTGCCGTTTTCGGCGGAGTTCCTAACCCTTGCGGTATGGCTGTTTTATCGCAAATACGTAGCATTTGATGAAATCCCTGCCGGTGCCAAAGATCGAGATCTAGAAAATCTAAAAAAGCGTCATTTCAAGGCTTGGGACTTTCCCTTTCGCGTCCCGTTTATGGCTCGGTTGTTGGATGGCTCCTACCCGGATGACAAGATCGGGGAGGGGATTACCTTCCTGGGGCGGGAGATCTCCAGCAAGCTTGAAATTTGGACCGGTAACAGTGACCTGCGGACCCACTTGCTGATTTTGGGGACCACGGGCTCGGGTAAAACCGAAATGCTGCTGGGGCTAGTCTACAACGCTCTGGTGCAAAATTCGGGGTTCATCTATACGGACGGCAAGGGTGCCGTCGACCTTTTCAACAACGTCTTCCGCTTGGCGCGCTACCTTGGCCGGGAAGATGACCTGGTCACGATCAACTTCCTGACGTCTGGTCGAGATTTCCTCGATAAGCAAAAAGACCGCACCACCAACACCATGAACCCCTTTGCGCTAGGTTCGTCAGGCATGTTGATCGAGTTGATCATCAGCCTGATGGATGATGGCGGTGGGGGCGGCGACATGTGGAAAGGGCGTGCGATCGCCTTCGTGGCGGGCTTAACGCGCGCACTGTGCTTCCTTCGAGATAGAGGGTATTTGCTACTCGATTCAAATACATTTATTGAGTATTTCGAGTTGCCGGTGATTGAACGCCTGGTTTGGGACAAGACCATCTGTGTCAACGGCGCAAATATCAAAGTCGAAGATGAATTGTTCGAAAAAGTGCTGGCGCCCTTAAAAGCTTTTATTTTGACCCTGCCAGGCTATGCCCGTGATAAGAAAGGCACGCAAGAGCAGAAAACCACTGAGCAGCACGGCTTTATTACCATGCAGCTCACCCGACTCTTCGGTGACATGTCGTTTACGTACGGCTACTTGTTCCAGACGACTCTGGGCGAAGTCGATATGTACGACGTGGTGATCAACCGGCGAATTTTGGTTGTTCTGCTGCCCGCGCTTGAGCGCGCGCCGGATAGTTTGAAAATGCTAGGCAAGCTCATCGTGGGGGCGATTAAGCAGATGATGGCGGGTTGCCTGGGTAACCGACTCGAAGGCTCGGTACGAGAGATTGTGACCGCCCGCCCGACGAATGCGGCGGTCCCTTTCTACGTGGTGCTAGACGAGTATGGCTACTACGCGGTTTTGGGTTTTGCGGTTGCACCTGCCCAGGCTCGTTCTCTGGGCTTCCCTCAACCGGTGAGTGCCCTGGTACGGATGGCGGATAACTCTCAGAAAACGATGGGGGACATGTGCCCTGGCGATATGATCCGGTTGCCGTCGAGTGCGGCAGCCGCTGTTAAAGAGGTATTGGATCTCGGTCGCTTGCCGTGCTCAAAGCTGGTCCTTGAGAGTGGTCGCGAGGTTGAAGCTGCGAACGTGCACCACTGGCCAGTGAGGAAGGTGTATCAGCAGGATCTGCTGATGACGACTCAGGATATCAAGGCCCAGATCGAGGCGGGATGGGTGATCGAAGTGGCCATGATCGTCCGGGGGAGGACGGTGTGGGAAGAGGTCTCTGCTGTGCGGCCCACATCGATCCAACAGGTGCGGTGCTTGGTGGTGGATGATCCGCTGCATTGCTATCTGACGGATCATGATGTGGTGACACACAACTGCATTACCTTTGCTGCACAGGATTTCTCGTCGTTGCAGAAGGCCTCGAAAGAAGAGGCGGATGCCACCTGGGAAAACACCAACGTGCGTTGTGTCGGTCGTTTGACCTCGGGGTCTGAGTCCGAAACGCTGCGCCGCATTCTTGGGGTAGCGAATGAGGCCTTGGTGCAGATGGGCGGGGGTAAGGAGCATCGGCAGGGCGAGATAATGGATTCGTATGTAACTAACCGCGACACGCGCCCGGATCGGGTCAAGCGGATTGAATACGATGATTTGGCCGCGCAAGAAAACGGTGAATTCACTTTCCTGATTGGTAAAAAATCCTCAGGTGGGCGCGGCGGCGTCCGAATTATTCGCGCTCGCACGTTCTATACCCAGGTAAAAGAGGCCCCGGCTGAAATTCGGGTGAATCACTTCCTGAAGGTTGAACCGCCGCGCCTGGGTAATGGTGATCGCGACATGGAAGTGATTGATGCCTTGGAGGAAGCCTTTAGAGCCCTTTTGGTCTCTGGAGCGATTAGGGAAACGTTCCCGGATGAATTTGTGATGACGCCGATTAACGCGCAATCGAAGACGTTAGCTCAGTTGAGTTTATATATTCGTGAGGCGATGAAGACTCATCGGCTATCCCGGGGAGAGGCCACGCGTGTTGCATTGGTCTGTGCCGAGGCGGATGTTGGCTTGCAACAGCAAGAGGCGGCTCGGATCGCTCAGACAGCAATGACCACGGCGCCTTCCGAGATCGATGCGGCGCTGAGTGACAGTGTGGAATCAGTTTCTAGAGCGGCCGCCAATGCGGTTCCCGAAGCGACGGGGGCGATTAATTCCTACCTGGATGACGACGACTTATTGTCTCGGGTGTCCGTGGTCACACCGGCTGTGCCGGAAGTTGAGTTGCCCGGTCCAGTTAAAGAGGGGGCTGGAGAGCAAGGTGAGGGCGAGAGTGGTGAGTCGAGCGGTTCTGGTGGCGGGGTCACGCTGTTCCCCATCCCAGACCCGATTGAGTCAGAAGACGCTATCCGTGTTGTTGGTAATATGTTGGCTAATTATTTAAGCGACATTGATCTAGACGCGGACTCAACGGCCAGCGATGGCGCTGCTAGTGATGACACAGCTCAGGGCTCAGGGTCGAATGAGAAACCACCAACGATCAGCTTGTTGACCCTCCGCCCGCTCGAAAGTGATCAAGAGCCCTCGGAGATTGCTAGCTATATTGAGGACACCCTGGTTGATGCTGACTTAGCCATTGGTGAAAAAACTGACACAGATGCCATCAGGATGGATGCGCGGAACGCGGTTCAGGCGATGGAAAAGCAGACGAGCTACGTTGATGGTGTAACCCCGGAACCGGCTACGTTGAAGGGGTTTGACGATATTCTTGATGGAGTGGTGAGAGCGGCTGAAAGCAACTATAGCGTCTTGTAATGCAAAAAAGAGCATGGACGGCAACCTGGCCTGACGTCCATGCTCTTTTCATTTGGTGATTGCCGGTTTATAGCATCCCTTCGTTTAGCACGAGGCAGAGTGCGGTTTTTAGCTTCTTGTAGTTCTCCACACTGACTTTTGCCGCCTCAATTTGAGCGATATAAGTGTTGTAGTCGGCAATTGCGACCGGCGAGGTGTACTCGTCTTTGCCAGCGGTCAAATCTGCGATGGCTCGTGTTAGCCCAGTCAGTTGATCATCGAGTGACGGTGTAGCTGATTCCATGCTGTACTCCTTGCGCGACAGATTTTTAGTTTTGTGTAATGCAACTCAATTTGGAGGTGCGGCTTTTTACAGCGCACTTCTCTAATGTAAGGCGAGATGCAGAACTGTTCAAAGTTTCTTTATTATCCACAAAAATTAGTGTGATGTGTGTGGTTGGATGATGTAAGTGATAAATAAATGTTTTTTTTCTTATGCAAAAGGTTGCAATTTACCAACAATTGCAGAATAATCGTGAAAACAGTGAGGGTGCTAACATGCCGTGTAAAAATGCTCCGGAATTTCTAGCTAGCCATGGGAAGCTTGTCATTCAACCCGTTAAAGCATGGGAATGGGACGCCGGTGATGATGATTTCGGTAAGCGCTTTTCTTTGCCGATCCCTCCCTTCGCAACGGCGACGGTGGAACTGCAGCTTAATCAGCTGTCGTTGGTGATTACCGAACGCGATAACACCGTTGTTGATGCTGACACGACCGTGGTTTTCGACGCGCTGATCCAGTTCGAAGAAGGCTTTATTACGATGGATGGCCTGACCCATCCGATCACAGATACGGGGATTCAATTTGTCCTCAACGAGTTCAATCTTCGGATTGAGTCTCAGGCGTACTAAAATGGGATTTTTCCGCGCAAGTGCCCGGTTTTTGGTGAAAACCATGCTAGATGTAGCGATGGTCCCAACTTGCCAGATGTTTGCCGGACGTATCCGCGACCAATTGAAACAACTCCGAAATGCGTGCCCTGCCTGCAAGCAGGGTCATATGCATTTCATGCACGAGCAAGTCGAGGGTGTGGATGTCTACGGCTTGGGATGCAGTAAGTGTTCACACGTTGCCTCGATCGACATTCCCAGTAATCCAAAGTGGGGCGAGCAGGCCTCTACGGCTCTGATTGCTGCATGTCAGCAAGATGCGCTGTCTTGCTACGCGACACTGTCGGCGGATGAGACTCAAGGTATTTCGTTGCGTATGCGAATTTTTTCACGGGTGTCCTATTTGGGGTCTGGGTTGGCTTTGGTCCTCTCCGCGTGGGGTGCCTGGACTGACCGCTTTGTCTTGTTTACCAATACCTTCGGCATCGCGGTGTTTCTATTTTCCTTGGGTCTGAAGCAGAGCTACCGGCATTGGCAGTTTGTGTATCGCCGGTTTTATGAGCCAGGCCAATTCAAGGGCTGGCTGCTGCGCGGACAGTGGCTGGTATGAGCGCGGATTATTATCCAGTCGAGGCGTATCGGCCCGCCACCATGGAATGTGCATTGGCATCAGCCGCGCGCCATGCTGTGCCTGCGAACATCATGTTCGCTGTCTTGCAGCTGGAAGGTAGTCGTGAAGGGTTGATGCGCCGGAACTCGAATGGTTCCATTGATTTTGGCCGTGGCCAAATCAATACAATCTCTTTCCTCGATTGGCAGCGTCGCTTTCAGCTGTCCAACGACCAGATTAATCAGATGGTGTACTACGCCACCTATGACGGCTGCTATAGCGTCGACCTGGTGGCGACGCTCCTGCAACAGCGGTTGAGCGAGCCTTGCGCCGATGTCTGGACGTGCGCCGCGAATTACCACTCAAAAACACCAAAACATAACCAAGTCTATCGTGCGAAGCTCATCCCTCTGGCATCTGTCTGGGCCCAGTATCTTCGCACTCATTATCAGATGGAGGAATATACCCCGTGAAAACGAACACTCGCCGTTTGCTGCTCGCCATGTCGGTCATGGCGCCGCTGTCGTCCTTGACCTTCGGCGCTGTGAAGCCTGCTTTTTTCGATAAGCAAGGCATCAAAGTTCTGGCTGAAACGAAAGGCCCTGGTGGGCTGACCGCATGGCGCGTGATGCGCAATGGTGTTCAAACTGTTTTTTACAGTACTGCTGATGGCAAAGTCATGCTCTCCGGTGTGTTGTGGGATTCGGCGACAGGGAAAAACCTCTCTGACACGTATATGGTGGGCTTGCCGGACTCACGCGCTAATAGTAGCGCTAAGCCAGTAAAACCCTGGAATGGTGTGGTACCCGATCAGATTAAGGGCATTGCCGCCTTGACTGGGGTGAAAGAAGGTAATGCCTCGATCGAGAAGACGTTGTACATCATGTTTGATCCGCGTTGTACGCATTGCCATTCGGTCTATCGCAATACACGCGATTATGTCGCGCGGGGCGGTTCTATTAAGTGGTTGCCCGTGACGGTGCTTGGTAATTCCAGCGAGGGCGCCAGCCTGGTTGCAGCAGTGCTGCAATCTAAAACCCCGTCGAGCGCTTTGGCTTCCGCAATGATGGGGTTCCGCCCGGGGCGCGCGCAACCGGGCAAGTCCGATCTACAGACGATTTCCGAAAATGAGGCCTATTTCTGGGCGGCGTACCGGATCAATCCCGCCGCTGGTAGCGCGGGTGTGCCGGTGGCCTTTTTTATGACCCAGGATGGCAAGCCGGAAATGTTGGGTGGGATCGATGATCCCGCCCTGCTGCCGAACATCCTAAATCGGGTGTGGAAGTAGTCATGCTGCCCGCACTGAGCTGGGCACTGGTCGCTGAACGCGGCGCGATGCTAAAAGCGTTCTTCACCGAGACAGGAGCGGCAAGCCGGATTTTGTGTTTTGTCGTGATGAGCGGTTTTTACGCGCTTCGCTGGCTGTGTGTGCTGATTATTGTGGTGTGCACGGCGCTAGCGCTCTTGGTCTTTACGTCAAAAGCAGTTTTTATGGCTATTTTTGCATGGGTATCGATTACGCCAATTGCCCATGCAAATACGTTGCTCCATGCGGCAGCGCTAAGTGGTTTGTCGAGACTGGCAAAGCTCTCAATGATTTTAGGTTTGATCAATCAACTCCATAAAGTCCTAAGTACCGCCTCAGTGAGTCGGCCATTTACGAATTCGAATCCGTGAAGGAATCATGATGAAAGATATTAAATTTGTCCCGGAGTTTTTCCTCCAAGATCGCCCGGGTACGTTGGTCATCCACTTTTTCGCGGAGCTTGATCCGGAAGTGTTGACCATGGCGACCGGTGTGGTCGAGCTTACGAAGACGGGGCAAGTGGTGAGCTGCTCGTTGCGCGTCGTTGATGCTGTGATCGAGATCGTTATTAAGCAAGGTGACGATGCACAGGTACTGGCCTCGATTCAATTGAGCGTTGATTTGATGCCTATCGAGAAGTTGGCTTCGATTCTGGGGTACCAGGTACAAAAAGCCTTCTTCATTGCCCGTAAATCGCTGTCTCAGCCGCTCGCGCTGGCGCCATTAAGCGCTGGTGCAGGCTTTACGCCGACCGGTGTGGTTCCGGGGTTCCAACCGTTTAGTGGCAAGTTTTCGTTTAAGCGCTTCGCCACGAAACGCTGGCTGGTCGGTGGCGTGGTGACTTTGGGCCTGGCGCTGGTGGTTTTTGGGGCAGTTCGTCCGAAGCCTGCCGATGCGCCTATTGATATTCAGGCCGCGCTGCAGAGTGGTGATGTTGCTGGATTGCAGAAAGCAATTCAGGACCAGGTCAATCTGGCGGGTGCCACCGCTAAACCGTCTGCGTTTAGTCTTAACCAGGGTTCGAATGTAGCGTTAGAAACAATGCGCCAAATGGGTCTTGATCCGGGCAAGGCTAACGCGGGGTGCCTCGTTGGGGTGAAGTAGATGTCAGCGCTTTTCGTTGACACCGACTTGTTGCCGGTGTCACGTCAAATTGAGTGGCAGTCTGAAGTATATTTGTCGGCGGCTGCTAACTCGGCTGCAGGTCGTGGAATGCCGGACTGGAAGATCCGGGCCATGGCTGACACCTTGCGTCATGTGTTGGAACAGCACCTGGCTGACGGCGTGTCGTTTGATGATGCGCTCAGCCGTACACTTCGTATACTTTGATCTAAAAGTGGCTATTCGTAAAACCGTGTGGAAATGACGAGTTCATGGTAAAATCTAAATTCGTAATTTCTTGTGGAATCCTCGGGGAGGGTTATGAATGAGCTGGCACTTTTCGCAGGCGCTGGAGGAGGAATACTCGCAGGCAAGCTCCTGGGGTGGCGAACCATGTGTGCGGTGGAAATCAATGCCTACTGCGCAAGACGACTCATGCAGCGACAAAATGAAGGCCACTTGCCACCGTTCCCCATTTGGGATGATGTATGTACCTTCGACGGACGCCCATGGCGAGGCCTTGTTGATGTGGTATCAGGGGGCTTCCCCTGCACCGACATCAGCCCTGCAGGAAAGAAGGCTGGAATCGACGGAGACGAAAGCCGACTCTGGATGGAAATGGCGAGAATCATTCGTGAAGTACGACCTCGCTACGCGTTCGTGGAGAACTCGTCAATGCTCACTCATCGGGGACTCGAACGTGTTCTCGGAGACCTGGCCTCGATGGGGTTTAATGCTAGATGGGGAGTGCTTTCCTCTTCCGATGTTGGCGCTGACCACCAAAGGGAGAGGTGCTGGATTGTGGCCGACTCCGTGTCACGGTTCGAGCAAGTGGGGAGGAACCTTCCAGGAGGTGGGCGGAAGCCAAAACAAATTGCGCAATACCCCAATCGGCAAACTGTATGTGAACCCGGATTTCTGGGAAAACCTCATGGGATGGCCGATAGGATGGACAGGAACCGCGCCATTGGAAATGGCCAAGACCCAAGAGTGGCTGCAACTGCATTCAATCTGCTCTCCGGCAGATAGAATTGCTGCATGACAGACATCCTTCAATTACCTGGCTGGCAAGCCACATCGACAGGCATCGCTGACGGCGAGCTTATCATTGAAGCCAAGTACACAGTCCACGCCGATTCATGCGTCAAGTGCGGGGTTATGGGCTCTCTCTACCGGCATGGCACCAAGACCACCAAATACCGTGACAGCCCGATACGCGGCATGCCGGTGGTCCTTGATGCCGCTGTTCAGCGGTACAAGTGCCGCGAGTGCGGCGAGACCTTCCTGGCTGAGCTCCAAGGCGTTGACGCATCCAGGCGCATGACCGAGCGGTGCCTTCAGTACATCAAGGAACAGTGCACCAGAGACACCTTCACGCGCATTGCTGAGCATGTTGGATGCACCGAGGGCACCGTCCGCAATATTGCTGGCGATGCGATCCGCGAACTGGACGGTGCATTCTCGCCTTACCTGCCTGAATGGCTTGGTATCGACGAGACCAAACTGGACCGGCAGATGCGCTGCATCCTTACTGACGTCGGCAATAACCGACCAGTAGACATCCTTCCTGACCGGGACAAGCCGACGCTTGCCAGGTGGCTGCACCAATTCCGTGACCGCTCAGTCGTGAAGGGCGTCGCCATGGACATGTGGCGCCCCTATCGAGACACGGTGAAGGCAGTTCTGGGAGATGTGCCCGTGGTCATCGACAAGTTTCACGTTGTGAGAATGGCTAACCAGGCCGTAGACAAGGTGCGCATCCGGGTTCAGAAGGACAAGGATGCGAAGACCCGCGTGTCCTGGAAGCGCAGCAAGGTGCAACTGGTGAAGCGCCCAAGCAACCTATCAGAGCAACAGCGGTTCAACCTTGAGATGTGGCTGGCTAACGAACCAGAGGTAGCTGTGGCGTACAACCTGAAGGAGGACTTCTTCAGCATCTACGACATGGCGAAGGATGACGCCATCGAGGCATACGATGCTTTCCTGGTCAGCGTGCCGGACAGCATGAAAGCCGACTTCAAGGACCTGACCACGGCCATGAAGAACTGGCGAACCGAGATACTGGCCTACTTCGATTACCCCATTACCAACGGCTATACAGAGGCACTGAATGGCGTGGCGAAGGTCATCAACCGCGCTGGGCGAGGCTACAGCTTCGACGTGATGCGGGCTCGCATTCTGTACCGCAACCGACCGGAAGCTGCTACTGCAGAACCGCTGCCATCATTCGCCAGGATGTACGACTCACGCGGGTCAGAAGAAGGTCACCGGCTGCTTGTAGAGGCCTTGGCTGATGGCCACTGCCAGTCATGCTTCAGACAGATTGATGCGGCCCTTCTGCAGCTTCATCACGTGAGGTCGCTGGTCGAAGGAGAGCCGTCCAAGAGGCTCTACATTTGCCCTGACTGCCACCGCCGCTTCCACACAGAGGAGGCAGGCGACGGCAATCAGGTTTCTACATGATTTTACGAATAGCCCTAAAAGTTAACAACACGAGTATGAACTTTTAACCATTTACCTCGATTTGTGTTGTTTTATTGTCATTAGCTGGGTGTGATTGGTGTTTTTGTCATTGTAGGTGAATGATTCAAATATTTTTTTGTCTCTAAAAATGAGATAAAATGGAGTATAAATTTCTCCGAGACCGGAAGACAGTTAATGATGAAAACGCCACTCGAAACTTTCTCCAAACTTGATAAAGCCCAGATTTTTGCCATGATCGAGCATACGACGCGATCGTATCCTTTTCTTGAGCTGTCCTCGACGGAGGGGGTTGCCTACCTAGTCTCTTTGATGATTGAGACTCCGTGCACCTTGGATAACAAGCCGACGCCGATCTGCTCTATGTACAGTTTTTTACGCGAAGTCGCGCGAGACAGGGCAGAGAGAGGTGAGGGGCGCAATATTACCTTTGCGGATCGCGATTTTGTTTTTTGCATCAAAATGTTCGGCCTTGGTCTCCAAAAGGCGAAGAACGGTATCGTGCAGTTTGTGACGAGCGATGTTCTTGAAAATTCGGGTGTTCGGGGTGTATTGATTACGGATCAAAACCAGGCGAAGCGCATCGAAGTCTACGTGTCCAGCATCCACCGGCATACCAAAATCCAAACGACCTCGATCGAGAGTGCGACCAACAAACTGCTGCGGGTGAACCGCGATGTTGAGCTCGCGAAGATGTTTGTGAAACTGATTAAAGTCGATGGCATGACCATTGGGCAAGCAAAAGACGTGCTTCGCGATCGCTGCAGTGTCAGAGATCATGAGTACATTCGTATTCGGCAACAAGCGCTTGATAATGGTTGGATTGAAAGTAAGCGCTCGTCTTCGCGGGAAAAGCGAGTGTCCATCGATCAAGATAACCTAGATTTTCTTGAATCGACCGCGAAGGCTGAAGGGAAGGGCGTCGCCGTCTTTTCGCTGAACAAGGCCGTCAATAAAGCATTGCGGCACCTACGCATCCTGACGCAAAACCGTTAAGACCATGGGTAGGGCGGACATGCATCCAAGGCCGCGTGATCTTGTCATCGTCGAAGCGTCGGGGAAGGTCGATTTCCTTACTCGCAAGCTTGCGAATATAGGCATTCCCGCCTTGGTGATGGCGACCGTCGGCCATGTGGCCGATAGCCCGCCTACGCTGTTCCCTTTGGGGTTGGATTCCAGATTAAATGAGACGTCCTACCTCCCAAAACCGGGAAAAGCTTCTTTACTTCTTCGATTGCATGATGCGGCCCGGCTAGCGGGCCGTGTTTATTTGGCGACCGACGATGATCAGGAAGGCGATGTGATTGCCTATGACCTGGCCACGCTTATGCCGGACTGTGCCAGCAAGATGTATCGGGTTCGGTTACGCGCGCTATCTGAAGATGAACTTTCGCGCGCATTTACAGGTGACCTCTCTCAGGATTTTGAGACCCCATCTCGAAATGGTCGGTGCCGACGTATCTTGGATCGTGCCATCGGCGGGTCATTTTCCGAGTTGGTCACGCCGCAAAAAGTGGTGATTGGCCGCGTTCAAAGTGCCTTGTTGGCTTCGCTGGCTGAGTATTCGGCTCCGTTGGGTGAGTTCAACCTGTCAGTTATGTCAGGCGATGGGATTTACCGCTGTGCAGTCGATGTGGATACGCTTGACCGGTTGAACCAACTCCAGTTGATTCAACAGAATCTAAAGAAGGGCCAGGCAATGGCTCAGGCGCTTGCTCCTATTGAACGCAGTTGCGGTGATCCCTGGGGTTATGAGGACATCGTGCTTGAGGCTAGCCTCAAGCTGAACATTGAGATCAAAGACGCGGCGCAGGGACTGCAGACGGCGTATGAAAATGGTCTGGTCAGTTATCCGCGCGCGCGCGCGAACGGCTATACCGTGGATGCGATTTCTGTGTGTTCGGAGTTGGCGAAGCGCAATCGGATTGGTTTCGATCCGACACGGATGCGAAAGCGATCCGATGACGATGGTACCGGGGCGCCTCATGAGAGCCCTCGACCTCTGGATGGGTGCCTGGTGCTGGGTCGTCCGCTCTCGGTTCTTGGAACACCCGAGGCCGTGGCTGTGTTGGTTGCGCGTCATGTGATGGCTTGCGGCCAGGTGGAGAGTGTGAAGCGGCTGTTGGTGACTGCGAGCGGCGAGGAGTTCATCTTTTCGATGCCGACACAGCGCCCTCGGCGCCCCTGGAAGAGTAATGAAGATTCGGATGGGTTTACCCCATGGACGCCTGCACAGAGCGTGCTGAAGTTTATGTCCATACGCAAGCTGGGGCGTCCGAGTACGATCGTTGACCATGTAAATCGGTTCTTGGGGCGAGACTTGGTCGATAGCGTTTTTGCTTTGACGCCAAAAGGTGAGCGGTGGTTGTCTCACGCGCGGGACGCAGGTTTGACTGCGGAGACCTCACGACAAATCGAACTGGCGCTGGAGGGACCCATCGAGTCCCCCGCCGCGACGGCGCGCTACTTACTGGGGCAGCATGGCTTGCTTGAAAAAGTGCTTTTGAAGATACGGCAGGATAAGTCAGATTTGAACAACCACGCTGCGCATTCTTATCAGGCACCGGCCTGATCAATGTCCAGCAGGAGACCATAATGAGCCTTGAGAGACTGGACCCTGGTGCAATGATTGAGATCACTGATCCTATCTTGCCGTGCCGAAAAATTGCATTAGTGGATGACACTGGCCTAGGGTACTTTGATCTGATCGGACCAGACGAATTGCCACACCCAATCCACTCGGAAATGCGGCCCGTCGTGCTGGGGGCGATCCACACCTGGTCGGCGCTGTTGCCTGCGGAGTTCGAGCCTTATTTCATCAAGGCGTGGGATGATCTGCTGTTGCGTAATTTGGACGTGCTGCAGGTTGCGCGCGGCTTGGCCTATGCGGCCAAGAATCAAGAGTTCGATGCTAAGCAACTGTATGCGGTTGCGATCGAAGAGACGGACAAGATCCGCGAGGCGCGTGCCTTACTGGCGCAAGCGCTAAGCTAGCCGTGAGACCGCTCTAAAAAGCCAGGCTCATTCCCTGGCTTTTTTTATAAAGCCGAGCAAAACTATTTTCCGAGGACGATTGGCCAAGCCAGGATTGTAGGGCTGGTTTCAGCTATTTATTTTGCGTACAATGTATGAATAGATCAAAATATGCGAGGTAGACATACATTGTCTAAAGCGATCATTGTTGAAGATTCCCAATTCGAACATGCGGTAAAAGTGGCGCGAGTGACTGGGCGCAACCAAGCGCGCGATTTATGCCACCCTTAATATATACTTTTTCGCTATAAGCTTTCTGTTAAGCCTACCTGCAACAAGTAGCGCTACGAATTTCAACTACTAATTATACTAATTAACTGCATCGACATTCTGCGCTCCCTTTCCTAGCCATTCTTTCTTGTTGTTTGCCATGCACGTGTGCTTGGCAAACCTCTGCTCTGGTCCTCAGTCTGGAAGATGCGTTTGATCGCGAAACGCAAAACCAACCGCTTCCTGATTGAGTCCCTGCCGCTCGGCGTTGACCATCAACTAAGATGCGTCAGGCGGAAGGTCGCCGAGCAAAGCCTTTAATGCAGCATACTGGTCCGGAGGCAGAAGCCACTCACCGGATCGAAGTCGAAGGGCTTTCCCCTGGAAGTTTTCCACTTCAGACACAATTTGAGGCAGATCCAGCAGAATGGCCCGGAGTCCCTGCGCGGCAGCTGGCGACAAAGCGTTCTGCCGAGTCGCTGGTACTGGCGCAGGTAGGATCATCGCACCATCCGGTGCTGGCCCTGCCGAAATCAACTGGCCTAGGTCAATTGGGTTTTCCTGAGTGGATCGCGTTATCTGAGCCCGGAACTCCCTCATTGCAGCCTCAAGCATTTCATTGCGCTGACGTAAATCATCGATGTACCGGCGTGTCTTGTAGTCCAGTCCGCCCGCTGGATACTTGGCGATTGCTTTGGCTTCTGTCGAACCTGAGACATCGGAGGCCGGAGCCTGGCGGTATTCGCGTTGACGGGCATCAATGTAACGCTTGTGCTCAGCGTTGTTGTGGATGCTCTGGGCCTTCGGTCCGCCAAACAGCTTGGTCGCCATGGCACCCACCTGGTTGTAGGTCATCGGTCCTTTGGCAGTTTCGATGTTGTCACAGGCGTCTTTGATCCGTTCGAGGGCCTTCACAAACTTGGGCGACCCATCGAGTGACAATGATTCAAAAATGTCGCGGGCAGATGGTTCGACACTCATGCAAAATGCTCCAGAAGGATGATAGGTTCCAGCGATCCCAGTTCGTCAAGGTTGCTTGTTGTCTTGGAAACCGCGGCCGCCAGCTCGCTCAAAACGTAGTTTTGTTCTGGAGTGGTTTCCAGCGGCTGATCGCCATCCAGATATGCTTGTACCCCACGATCACCACCGGCCAGGACGCTGATGGCTTCGGCCATCATGAGAGAAGCCGTGCGCCGCCGGCGGTCGTCAGAAATTGTCAGCAGGAGATCTCTGACATCCTTCTGCACCAGGATGCGATCAACAAACTCGCGTAGCTTGTATTCCGCCAGATCCGAGACCATGCGGCGACCGCCCATCATTTCTGACTGCAATACGATCTGTTTTACCAAGGAGAAGTCGCACCCTTCAGGATCAAGCGTGGCGGAGAAATCAGATTTGCTACCTGCACCAACGAGAACAAGCTTTCCCGGCTTGTCGCTGTCGGTGTGCGCGGCATCATTCCACCTATCCAGCATGGACAGGGAGGACTGGAACATTGCATATCGGTTGCACCACTCAAGGATCAGCGGCTCAAGGGCGCGTTCAATGCGCTCCAACTCCCCGTTAATAGCGGCCAGCTCGCTGGTTGGCATACTTGCTGTCTTGGGGCTCTCGAATGCGGCCAATTCGACTTGGGCTTTTTCATCCCAAAGCTTCTTTCTGGATCTTCCAAGTTCACGCATCTGCAACATGATCGCATTGGCCACCAGCATTTGGGGGACAAGGAAGGCGGGGCCGGTCAGGAAGTAACGGCAGTTACCGCACGCTTCATTGCCGCCAGGCACGGGACACGACGTGTACTCCTGAACAATTTCGCTTCCCTTCCACAGAAGCTGAGAGCCACCTTCGGAACAGGAGCCGCCAGGACACACGCCGCCGTTGATATAGCGCCACATGCCATGACTATCCATCAGATCGGAAATCGGAGGCGCTTCTTCCTCGCTGAAGTGCTGATTCCGCACCAAGAGGGAGGACATTCCTGTGATGCCCTTCTTGGCGAGCACGTCCTCAAAGGTTTCAATCGCATCGGATTCACGGAAGGCATCGAGAATTTTCTGGCGCAATTTCAGTGGCTGGAATTTAGCGTAGTGGAGGGTCATCACCAACGCCATATGCCCTGCAATGAACTCGCTGACAATGTGTGCCGGGACCCCCATTTCTAGAAGGTGGGTAATACCTGCCACGCGAAGACTGTGCAAATCGTAAGCGCACCTTGTCGCATACTCTTGCTTGTATCCGGAACGAATTGCACTCTCGTAGTTCCGAACCTGGATCGTTAGCTTAATTGCTTCTTTAGGCCATCCCTTGGCCTGCAACCGCATCTCTGTTTCAGCGGCAAGCGCATGATAGATGGATTCCAATTTCCCCCGAGTAATAGGAATGGATACTGACTTCCCCTGAGCATCTGGCACGGGGGATGTCAGGTCACGGAAAATTGGGCAAAATTTCGGAAAGCGATTCGCATACATGTCGCTGTAGCGCTCCCCGTCAAGAGAGAAATCGACCGGCACCGGATCTGGATCGTACGTACGTAGCCAGTGAAGTTGCTTCTTCAACAAGGCATATACCAGGCCTAAACGCTCGCCTTGGCTGCGAACACGCGGATCTTCTGATGACTGAAGTTCGCCGCCATCCGGCCAAGGAATGGCATAGCCGGTTCTGGCTTCTGGATTCCACAGTTGAGTTTTATTCGTACTGATATACAGACCAATATGGTGAGAGTTCTCACCAAGCAAGCTTTCTACGGGCTGCAATACACCTGATGCGCGGCCATAGCGATCCTCATGAGATTGACCGTCTGCGTAAGTAAAGTTGCGCAATGCGTGCTCGTTTTTCTCCCACGAATCCGTGCCGAGGTTCCAGCGCATTTGATCCATCAGGCCTTCGTCAAGCCATCTAGCCTGCTTGCCTCGAAGAGGGATCAGCAACAGGATAGCAAGACAAATCGCTCGGGCTGGATGCCATACCACCTCGAACTGGCGTGTGGCGAAGTTATAGCGCTCGGCGGTGTCTTGAGGGAATGCACTCTTTGCCCACGCGAACGTTGGCTTGCCATCCAGCCCGGCATCTAAAAGTGTTGCCAGCATAGCATTAAGGTGCTCTGACGGCATAAGCTTCCGAAACGTCTTTGAGATGGACTGTCTTTTTCTGCTGAAACGAAAAGGGTTGGTCAATCCTTGGAAAGGATTGCCTTGTACAATTGCGTCATATTCTGGCAAAGGTTTTAAAGCGTTCACAACTACGGCAAAAAATCGAGCGCATTTTGACCAAATCCCGGCGGCGGAATTTCCTCCATGCTTTATAAGCAAGTAATATTGAAATGTTTTTTCGTCTTTATCATCCAAAGGGTTAACAAGGTTAATCGCTTTAACCTCAAATGGCGATTCGATGTTAGCAAACTTGCACCAATCGTAGAATTTCCCGATGATTCCTTGTGCAGTTTCTTGCGTACCTCCAAATCTACTGAAGAATGAACTTGCCACAGTTGCCCATTCGTTTTCATCCTGTTCAACAAACCATTCTGGCGTGTATCTTCTATCTTTGATATCTTTCTTACGGGCGCGTCGTTTGAAATTGACATCTGCGATAGGGAACTTTGGCTTATCAGGATTCTCAACCTGATAGCGTTGGATGCTAGCAATGATTCCGGGGGTTGCCGAGCTTTGTAGCTGGATGGATGTTTTAATCAAGGCATGGCAAAGCCCAATGGAAATATCGTCAACGCTTTGAATACTTGAAGCCTGGATAAGACGTTGAAAAACAATCCTTGATGTTTGAGATTCCAGTGCAAAATGCTTCGCCACGATGGCCCAATCAGGCTCTGTCGTTGCATAGCCAGCCTTTCGCAGGTTATAGAATGAAAGCGGTAAAAACAGAATATTGTGTCTGCAAAGGGTTAGCAGTGCCCAAGATATCGCTGCGCATGCGCCACGAGCACACATGGCTCGCACATAAAGAGAGGCTTCGTCCTCATAAATAAAATGATTTGCAGTGACGGGAACTTGCTTTGTTAATTCACCAATCAATGAAACCAATCGAGCGTTAACCACCTCGGCTCCTGGCCTTGACTTCCCTGCACCTTCACGAGCTTGCATCTCGACCTGTCTTGCACTTGTGAGGTTGATCATGGTGCGAATCATTGAAGTGGAATCGGCAAATTGCGTCCCCCACTTTGTCCAATCCACTCTTGCCATGGTCGCTGTTCCGGCAACTTGCAATCCAAGTTCATTAATTACCAGTGATAGTCTTTCTTTATGTGGCAAACGATCAATTGCACTCTCTATTGCCAGTTGGATTTCAGCGCTACTCGTGTATGACTCTTTCAGATGGTTAAGTAAAAATGACCAGCTGATGAGTTGAGATGGAGGCGGCACATAGTCTGGGCATAACAGCTTCAATAGCACGCCGCCATGAATAACGCAGCCTTGTACAAAACGCATCAATTTGGTCCACGTTGCATTCTGTAAATCAAAGGAAGCAATTTTTTCGGCTACTTGTTTGAGGTAGCGTTCAAGAGCGACTTGACTAGCTTGTTCAAGAAGTTCGGCAATTTCTATTGTGCTAAGATTGCCTGTCAGGATCGGGCAATCAGTTTCATTGAAAAATATCGTTCTGCCACTCCAAAAACCAACGGCAGATGATAGTGCATCAGCGCCAAGGATTGCTTTTTCATCCATTTTCTTTGACCTTTGCTTTGTATTAGCGGATGACGGCATCAAAATTCCACGACTTAGGCAAGTCCAGTCGGTGCATGAACGTATCGTTCTGCGGCAATTCAGGCGCGGTCACAGATAATAATTCTGACCTAACAACCAATGGATCAGTTTTGTAATACACCTGTGTGGAAAGAACGGTTGCATGATGCATGCAGACTTGAGCTTCCTCGATCGGTCGTCGGAGTACAGAGGCGGTGTAATAGCCGTAAAAGTGGCGCAACGAATGCGTGGAGTATCCAGTTACCCCAATTCGTCGGGTGGCTCGCTCAAAAACTTTGTCTACCCCAGGTATCGTCAGCGGCAAACCAAACCCTTCAGGATCGAGCCGGATGAAAAGAAATGGATGATAAGGCCAATGCTTGGGCTTGCCGTGAAAGTATCGATCCATGTACTCCTGATAGGATTTCCAAAACAAACAGCCCGCTTCTTCGTGGAGCCAGTGGACGAAGTTGTTGTTTCCTTCACCAGAGAAGGTCATTCCCTTGAAGCCGACTTGCATCCCATGGCCCTTCCTGCCGTAGCGACAACGAGGCATTAGGTTGCGTAGTGGGTGCACTGGAGGAAAATGATCATTTTTGTAGATGGACGCAAAATACCTCTGTCGTGGCCCGCTGTGCTCCTGGTCGTTATCGTCTAGCCACGACACCTCGCCATGCACAGGATCTGCAAGGCGCACCCAAGCTGCTCCGGTATCCTTGAATCGCCCCAAAACATCCTCATGGAGTAGATGCAAAGGTTCACTACGTCGTAGGCTGCCAAAGGCCATGAGGAGTAAAAGCATCTTGTCTCTAGGCTCATCCGTTGCATCGATTAGTTCTACGATGTGGCCGACCGGAAAAGCCTTTTGCTGGCGTCGTTTGGACAGATCACGACGATGCTCCTGGACTTTATATTGTGGCAGCAACTGTTTTTGTGATCGACTCGGAAACAGGTGGATAAACGGATCGTAATCCTTCCGTCGTTTGAACTCGCAGTACCGCTCGAAGGCTGTTTGGAAATGAACCTCAACAGGGTTCAGCCTTCGCGCCCCAAGGAACATTTCCTGGAAACGGTCGAACGCTCCGATGTAACGGATGAGATTTTTGACGGTTGAAGGCCGAATCGGAGTCCAATACAAATTGGTTGGATCAGTGCCGTCTGTCTGGATTGTTCCGTTCAACTTCGCATTGCCAAAATGGAAGACCAGATTGCGAAGTTCTTCTTCCGACAACGACCTGTCTCCATAGCGTCGTTTGCAAAACTCATATAGCTGACAGAGGGCACTGATCTTTTGGTGAAGCGTAGATTCCTGCTCCCCTTGCATGAGAAGGTGGTTGATGAAGGCATTGATGGCATAGCCGGGCTTTCCATTCTCCAGCAGAACCATCGGCACGACCCGGCCAGGGAATTGCTGTGTATGGACGTAGAGCATTTCATGGAATGCATTTCTGACCCGCAGATTTGTCTGAGCCGTGCCCCTGCTGAATTGCTCCACAGCCATTGGCCTGCTCCTCAGATAAAGTGCAACAGCAAACGACCGATTGAATTTGTCATGTCGCGAGCAAATAGGGCCAGCCAGCGGTTGGCATCGCCGGCAAAGTGAGACTCGCTGAACGAATTGCGTGAGTTGGCCACGGCGCTGGTCAGGGTAGGAATGGCGTTGACGATCTGTTCGGGATAAGGCCCGCGGCCATTGAGCTTGCCTGCAATGTCGTCCTTTACCACTCGGCAAAGCTGCATGAGATCGGTCAGCTCGGCGCGAGCCTGTACATGCTTTCTGACGTAGGCCTTGTACAATCCCTCCAGGCAGGTGTAGGCCAGCGTTGTGGCTCTATTGTACTGCTGGGCATCAATGGCAAGATCGATGTCCTTAAGGCTGTTATTCAGCTTTTCCGAGTTCCAGAGATCCAGCGGCACAACTGTTGTCGGAACGGCTCGGCCGCCACCGAACACGATGGCTCGTACGACTTCAACCTCTTCCCTGGCATGGGGTTCTAGCTCTTCAATGAAAATCCGGAACAGATGGAATCGCTGCTGCTCCGGCATGCCCTGAATGATGTCCCAGTAATACGACTTCCTGGATGTGCTCTTGCCTTGGCTCTGAAGCATGGGGATGAGTTGTTGGTAGCTCGGAATGCCAGGGTCAACCTGTTGGGCCATCCGAAGGAAGTCACCGCCGCTACAGTAGGTGGGAGTACCTGACCGGTCCCATAGCGCAAATAGGCGGTTGTACGCCGAGATCCAATTCACAGAATTCACAAGCGCACCCCACCTAAAAAGTATAATGCGTATAGGGTAAGCCTAACGCGTTACTGTGCGCAACAGGACGTGCTAAAGTGTGAACACTGATTGAATTTTGAGTCCCTTAGCCAATGAAAGAGTATATATGGGCAGAGTGAGACAACGTGACGTGGCTTTGCTCCATGTCCTATTTGGGACTGCACTCTGTCCAACCGAGATTGCATTGCTTCGGGTGGATGACTACCTCAACGACAATGGCACGGTGAAACGTGACTGGAAGGTTAGAGAGGCCATTGCCTACAACCAACGAGAGCGCCCGCTATTCTGGGTTAACAAGAAGGTTGTGGCCTGTGTAGACAGCTATCTTGAGCATCGGCGTTCGGTAGGGCTTGGAGTGAGTTCAAGAGACGCATACCGTGGGTTACAGCCGGATAGCAAATTTACACCCAAGTATTAAGAAAATGGACAGCTTTAATCAACGATAAATCAAGCCTTTAACGGATTTGTCGTTGTCCATTTTAAATACACCTTGATGGACAAATAATTCGATGAATGTCCATTTATTTTTGATCTTTCCCTACCGACGTGCCCGTCGCCATTCGACTCAGGATCGAAGTCACTTTTTCTCCGGTCAGAGCTGCCTTCTCTTTCGCCCACGCCTGTCTTTCATCCCAAAGCTGCTTAACCAGCGACACCTCGCGGCATAGCGACTCCTCCCATAGCGCTCGGTATTTCTTAGCTTCAGCTTTTGCCTCGGCCAAGCGAGTTTTGCTTTCCATCGCCGGAAGGGCGCTCTCAGCCACAGCAGCGTTGATAGCTGCAATCAAGTCACTGAAGAGGGGGCGGGACTTCTTAATTGTTCCTTTCTTCCGACCCGCCTCCAGCGAGACGCTATCGTTGGTGATCTTCGTGCCTTTCGGAACATTGATTGGACGGCTTTTTTTGAGCCGTTCCAGGGCCTCGAAATAGTCATTGAGGATGTCAGACATGGTGGGTCTCCTGTATCGTTTCGATAGGGCGCCAGGCGGCTTCCACCTTTTTCAGTGACTCGATTTCTTCCTTCTCCATGGCATAGTCAATGGAACTGGGGTCAATCTGAGCGAGCGAAGCATGCTTGAGTCGGATTACCTGGATGATCCTGGAATGCTTGCCGATAAGGTGCTTGCAGTTGTCGGTCGCGCAGGCAATGTCTACAAGATTCAACCCTTTTCTGGTGGTACAAACACCGGTTTTTGTGCAACCTCCAAGTGGTCCTTCGTTGTAGTTGAGTAGCCCGGCCTTGAACTGTTTGGCGACATCCTCGCGTGACATCACCTCACCTCGCTCACGCTGGCGCTGGAAATAGTTACCAGCAGCGCCGAACAATGGTTCCTTGCTGTTAAGCACGTCCATCGTGAAAGCGAGCATCTTTGCTTCTTCATTACCATCCTGCCACTCTGGTGCTATATGTTTCTTGTATCCGTCTGGGTCGTCTGCCACGAAGTTCTTGCAGAAGGTGCTTCCGCGACCGTAGTACAACGACATCTCGCGGGTGAGATGCTGCAATTGTCGGCGCAGCGTCGAGAGTCGAACGAGTCCACTGGCGTTGGCATAGATCGCGAGAGAGCGCCGCAACTGATGGGTGGCTAATGTCCAGCGTTTGCCGATGATGAATTCTGGTTCTTCCCGCCAACTGCGAAACGGATCAATCTCTTCAAGTTCAGAAATATCGGCTTCCTCAATGGTTGGCAATAACCGTTCGAAAAGGGGGGCTCTGGCTCTGTTTAGATGGAGCACAGCCGGGGTAATCTGAACAGAGCCCAGTTGATGTCTGTTGATCAACCACGGCAAATATGCTGCAGACGGGAATAGTGGAGTTGCGTCTATGGACTGGTCAGTATCACTGGGCGTTATTCCAAGTCCATCGTAGATGACTCCCGCAAACCTTTGGGCTAGCCGAATAGCCCTGAAGCCTTCGTTCTCGGTGGTTACCCACTTGGTGCGAAGTTTCCGTGATCCCGCCAGTTTCGTGGTGATTCCGCCAATGAGGCAATGTGTTCGGCCATGTGCCGCCCGTTCCGTGAACATACAATGGAACGGTAGTGTCCGGGCCTCTTGAGATCGCATTCCACTGAAGACGTGGATCACAAGCTTGCAGACCAAAAAAACTTCATTCACAGCCGCCGAAAGTCCCTTAAGGCCAAACTCGAACTGGCGGGGCCCAAAGAATTGTGAAAGCCCATGCTGCACAACTAACTCGGGACCAATATCCGAGGTGGCGTTGCGATATGCGGATTTTGCCATTGGATATAGACGCCTAGCCTCATTGATTGCCAGCAGGAGGCTATCAGCGTAAGTCTCGATGTCATTTAGTTCAGCACGTAGGTTATTAATCAGCGCCGCATAAATGCGTGTAGGTAGCGGTGCGTGTTGCTTGGAATTGTTCCAATGTTCTTCTGCCCGCTGGTGAAGCTCCTGAAATTGTTTCGGGCTTGCAAGGTTGAATCCGAGCTGTTGCTCGGGGTCGAGTGACCCCAAAAAAGTCAGCCAACCCAACCAAACGACGGCTTGTTGACCGCGTAGGGTCAGAATGAAGACATCAAGAAGTGCAGCCTGTTGAAGAATGTCGCGCACGGCACAAGCGTGGGCTTCAGCGAAGCGCGCAACCAGGAAGAGATTTTTTAATTTGCCACTCAGCGTGCCAAATCCATTTTCTCGGCGGCCTGTGTTGAAATAAATTGCAAGGACCATGAGGAACTGAAGTTCCCGCATCCGCTTCTCTCGCTCCGCAGAGATTATTTCCTGCTCTACTGGCGACCTATCATTTCTCGTTTTCCAGTAGTAGAAATGCAAGAGTGACCGCATCTTATGGGGGTGGTATGCAGTCCAAGGCCAGACATACTCTCGGACGTAGTACGGAATGCCCTTCTCGTCGCGGCAAATAATATGATCGCGTGGCAGGGTGGCACCATAAGCCTCATCCCACGGGTCAGGGCCCATGGCACCGTCAGGAAGCACAACGCAGGCTTCAACTCTCATACGATTACCCCGAGTTCAAGGAAAAGCTGGAACTTGTCGGCAAAAAAAGGGGTAAGGTTGCCGTTCTCAAACACATCTTTCCGGACCTGATCAACCATCTTATGGCATTCAGGAAAAGTGGCGATCTTCTCTAGGTCTGCATCGCACTTTTGAATCAGTGGACGCAATTCGGTTTCATGTAGTGGTCCGAGTATTACCTGTTCCATGACGAATGCGGCAGACGCAACTTTGCGGGCATCGTCCTCGTCGGCAATCAAAATGCGGTGCTGACAAAAGAGACAGCCTTGCCCCTGCTTGCAGTCTGGCTCAACGGGAAGTCCGTCTGCCATGGCTACCGGATGTCCGTAGTCTCCGCACCGCCCACCTTCTTCCAATGGCTTTGTCTCTGCCAGGTTTGCTGCAGACTTTTCGATCTGCTGCTTTTTTGAAATCTCAGCCACCTGTTCCAGGAACAACGACATTTCGACGCGATGCTCCACTGCCGACCCTGCGTTGTACTTGCGAAGTGCCGTTTCAGGTGAGTTCTGCAAAACCTTCGCGGTAACCGAGGCATCATGTTGCCGCTGGTAATAATCGGCAACGGTCGCACGGATTTTCCGGGCTCCCCAACGTGGCAGGTTAGGGTCAAGCCTACGCAATGCTTTGTACAACTTGACCATTGATGCTTCGGCAAGCTGAGCTGGCAGCTTGGCGTTGTGCGCACCGAGGGTCAGAAATAGGTAGGGAAATGACGCGCCACCCAGGAGCCAGTCCCGTAATTTCATGTATCTGCGTAACGTAGGCAGGAATGCGATAGGCGTTTCAAGCGAGATCGGTTTGCCCTGGGCTCGAAATTTGATGGAGCGGAAATTTTGATTGAGGGTCGTCGCATCAAGATGCCCGTCCGTCTCAATTTCCCGCGCAACAGCTTCATTGCAGCCGGTATTGGCGAAAAACAGGAATAGAAAGGCATTATGCGCCAGCATTGCTAGCATGATTCGCGCCCAGTGGCGGGAATCGTTGTTTGCGTTGCCGATGAACCCTGCTGCTAGTTTCACTGCGCGCTCTGCAGCAAGGCGCGAGTACAGTGCTGCGTGTCGCGGGTGGGAATTTTTACACCGCTTAGCAACCTCATCCGCAGTAGACAAGCGTCCGTGCTCGTAGTCGTATGCCCAGTGCGTAGAGGTCAGCTTTTCACGTTCGGCGCTCCTGCGGTGCGGTGGAAGGCCCCACATGCGCAAAGGAAAGACCCAGAGGAAGTTGTCGTTCCAGTTTAGTGACTTTGGCAGGACTAGACGGTAGGGAAATGGCTTACCGCTCAGAACAAGGTCGGATAATCCGTCGAACACGGACTGATTCAGCGCGAGTGCGTGTGCAAAGTCGTCGGGTTGCGCAGGCTCTGTGCTGACGTAGTCATTATGCTTCAGCCTGATCTTTTGACCATGACGACCCAAGCCCTCGGTGGTGGTTATGCCCTCAAGTAACTCACTGGTATACCTGAGTCCAGCGTTATGCTGATTTGCGGTAATCTGATGCTGCCTGAAACGTTCGCGCAATTCAATGCAGAAGGCCGCATAGGCTTCCTTAGTGGCATCCCCTCCGGTCAGGCAATCATGCTTGGAATTGCTGTCCGCCCAGTCGACAAACTGCCTGAGCCATACGGTGTAGCTGCGAAGAGTCGAGAGCGTTAGGCCAGAGTCTGTGCTGAGTTGGTTCAGGTACCTAATTGCCTGCAGGATGGGTTTCGAACGGCGCTTCAGGAAACTGCTTTCCACGATCTCACGTGGCTTGCCGGGACTTCGAGGTTTGTCTGATCGAATGGTATAGCAGCACGCGCCAATGTCGTGATATGAGCCACCCAGCTTCAGAATGACTTGCTCGGGACGGGCAATTCTGAGGCGCTCAGGCAGAGGCAGGGCAATGGTCACAGTTGGGCGCACCGTGAATGGCAGATCGACGGGACTATTCATCTCCACCAAACCCTTTCATGGCGCACTCGATCCATGTCTGAAGCTGCTCGCCGTAGTTGTTGATGGCCGCATACATGGCATCCATCTGGCTTCGATAATTCAGATAGAGGTCGGTTGTTGTAAGGCTCTCATGCCACATCAGATCTTTGACGTTCATCCGTGCTTTGTGCAATGTAACGACGCCCTTTTGGACCAATGCCGTCTGGGTCTCCACCATATTCATGCCAAAGCTGGCACGTAGATCATGAATGCGATAGTGGAAGGCTGGTGCGTGACGCTCGCGGATATAGGGAATGGCCTGTTCCTTTAGGAACTGTCGAAGTGGCTGCCCCGTCTTTTGGTGCCGTATGGATAGATCTGGGTCAAAACGCAGCCTATCGGCCTTGGACTGGTAGTACGGGCTTCCTTGTTGAGTGAGAAACAGGTACTGCTCGGGGTTGTCGCCTCCAGGCGTCCGCTCGCGCCGGCGACGTGCTCGTTCAGATAGTGCATAGGTATGTAGCGCTTCGTAGAGTGCGCGAGGTATATGCAGCACGCCTTGCTTGTCATTCTTCGTGTCGATCCCAGTTCCAGGGCCGGCCTTTAATTTGAATACTTCCCCTCCGCCGCCAAACGCCTTGGAGAAGGCCGGGCGCTCCTGAGTAAAGTGCCGGACACGAAGCGTGCACGCGGTCTGGAGGCGAGCACCCGTAGCCAGCATGAATAGTTGCAGTAGATATGCTTCGGTGTTGCCCTTGGCATCTGCTGCTTCCAGAACCCACTGCTGCTCTTTCTCGCTCAAGGGGCGCAGTTTTCCGCCATCCTGGATCGTTCCGGCCCACGGGTCTTCCGCTTTCGCTGTGCGGATGCTGATGTCCGTTGTTCGGATGGGCTTTGAAATAGAAAAGCCCTTGCTGTTCGTGAAAAATAGCTGGTACTGCTTCTCTTCCCAAAGCGGATGTTCCGGCGTGAAATAGCCGTTTCCGACCAGCCATTCATAGAACGCTATGACTGTGCTCATGCGGCGCTTAGCCGTGCTAGCTGATAATTCCTGCGCATCAATCTGCTGTTTGACGAATCCACGGTAGCGGTACGTAGTGCGGCGCAGTTTAAGCTGAGGGAAGTTGTACAGCAGTTCATCTGGCCGGTCATGCTGGTCCAACCATTCCTTAAATGCCCCGAGGTCGTCAGCGAGGCTCTGGAACGTCGACATATTGGGCTGTGACGTACCTTCAAGCTTAGACAGGATGAATAGCGTACCAAGCTGCCAAGGGGCGCCAGCACGATCCAGCACGATGGGGAATCGGTTGTAATTGAATCCGGTTCCCGATTTCTCTTCGATGACAAACCGATAGTGGTAGCTTAGCGCTTCCCGCCCTATGCTCTGTTTGATTGCGCGCTTTATGGCCCTCGGATCATTAGGCTCACATAGCTCCGTGAGTTGGAAGACCGGGAGGAACACCTTGCGGCGTAGTTCCTTTTCACTCACTTCGGGCTCTCCGTTGTGCTGCAGTCTATGCCGTAAAACAACACCGAATAAACAACGATGCCTTTCCTCGTGCAAGGCCTATTGTTTGTCCATTATAATGAAACTTATGAATATAGTCTTTCGAATGCATACTTGCAGGTACAAATTATTACTGACGCATCGTGGGGGCGGGTTCGAACTGGTACGAAAGCGGCGCACGCTACCAGATGGTCATAAGGCTGATTATTGGGCTGCCGACGCACTGGAAGCCCGGTTCCGTGATCTGTACCGTGCCGCAGGCATCAAAACAAGTAGCCATGCAGGTAGGCGCTCGTTTGGAACTGCGCTGATCAAGTCGGGAGTGACTCTGGAACAGGTCGCTATTCTGTTGGGCCACCAGGACACCGAAGTAACAGCGGCCTATATCCAGGTTGAGAACAAAACTCTTCGAGCTATGTACGAAAACGCGTTATGATATACGCACGAGTGCGTATATTTGGGGCTTTATGAACAACCAACAGAAATTCGTGACGCTATTAACTATTGGCGGTATCACGCAGAAGCAAGCCGCAGAATTGATCGCAGATCAGACAATGCGACCTTGCAGCTTGCGAACAGTACAAGCTTGGCTTGCTGATTCCGATAAGCCAAGTGCTAGGCCATGCCCTGATTGGGCCATCTTTGCTCTGGAAATGAAGCTGAAGATTCAAAAGAAAATTGCTTGACGGTACGCACATGTGCGTACATAATTAATCATCAACACAGGAAACGGAGCGGCAACTATGCCGGTTGTTCTGCGCTATGAAGGGTTCGTTTTCTTCTTTTATTCGAACGAAGGGAATCCGCTAGAACTGGCGCATATTCATATTCGTAGTGCTGAAGGTGAAGCCAAGTTCTGGTTGGTGCCGGATGTGCAGTTGGCCCGTAACATCGGGTTCGATGCTAGAACATTGAAGAAGCTGGCCTCAATCGTGGCGGAGAACAAAGACTATTTGGAAAGGGCTTGGAATGATTACTTCGGCTAAGACGGTGCATTTTGACGATAGCACCATGTGGGTTGAACTAACTGATGGACGTACCCTTGGAGTACCTCTGGCGTGGTTTCCTCGCTTGCTGTCAGCTAACCAGGAGCAACTAGCTCAATATGAGCTAAGCGCCCATGGCATTCATTGGGACGCTCTTGACGAAGACTTGTCGGTCGAAGGGCTGCTTGCTGGTCGCGGGGATATGACCCACTGCCCGAGCAAGGCAGCATAACAAAGCGGAAAATAATTTACCGGCAATGGCGGGCGGCTCCGATTACAGGGTGTCACCCACAAAAGGATAAAAGCTATGAATACCGAATACGACAAGATGTTTGAAGTCGATTTTGATGCCGCCTTGAAGGAACGTTTCGAAGCTGGAGAGGGTGTCGTCCAGATGCAACCGGACATGCCAGATATGGCGCTGCTGGCCGTCATCAAGCAAGCGGCTCACTTCGGCAAGCCCTTCGTGGTTGTTCCTCCGGCGCATGACAGAAAGTATGGCGTTCGGCCCGTGGAAGTCGATCAGAAGTTGAGCGACTGGCCTGCCGATCCTCAAGCCGAGGCAGTCCCAGCGTGGCACTCATTTCTGGTCGGCCAGCACAATCCGCCGAAGTCGATCACGGATGACATGACTCAGAGTGAACGGGATGCCTTCAATCAATGGCTCTCCGAACAAACCGGCGATCCCGAACATGGCGGAGAGATTGATGGCCTGAAATGGCCCGGTTGGGGAGATGTTTTAGTGCGCCGGGCCAAAGAACGCTCTGCCAAGTAGACATCGGAAAATTACAGGCAATGACCAATAAGTTTGCGAAAGAGGAAGGCTGCAGGATAGTGCGCCAACACAATGTCCGCATTGGTGACATAGCCAGTTTGTATAACCAGCATGGTGATTATTTGTATTCATTCCCTGGGAATTTTACAGACGATCAAATCATGAAAGCCCTCGATTTTGCGAATTTCTCGTTTACCCGTGGGGTCGCTCTTGGGCGATTCTTACAAGATCAACAGTTGCCGGATTAGAACGGAAAAGGAACCAAACAATGCAAAACGGACTTCAATACAAAACTGACGAGGCCAGTGTGGGCGAAGCTCTTTCGGCCCTGCAGGAGAAGCTGAAAGGCGTCAAGGCCAGTGACCTGCAGGCAATCAATGACGCCACCTGGCATACCTGCGCGCAGTTCGACGTGAGCCAAGACGCGCTGGAAAACGCTTTGGCGTCGGCAGAAACCGTGTTCATGGCCGATTAGCGGAAAAGTCTGCTGGCCGCTGTCGGCACTACCCTGCCGCCAGCAACGAACAGACTTTCGCATGCGAAACTTTGCGGCCAGGAGCCGCCCGATCCGGCCGGTAGCCGGGGCCGAGAAAAGATTATGTCCAAATCAACAAGAATCTTTTGCCAGTGCCTGTCCTTATTGGTAGGGGTGATTCTCATGGTATATGCGACTCGGCTTTGGCTGGCCGGTGGTTATGGGCAAATTCCAACTGCAATATCTATCGGCGGCACTGGATGGCTTTTTGCCTCCCTGCTTCTCGGGTGCTATGGAAAAAAACGGTCCAACGGCTAATGACGGAAACCCCCATGAAGAAGATGCTTGCGGCGGCATTGTTTGCCTTTGGCTCCATCACCTTGCTGGCGACCCTCTATTGGGCTGTTGCGGACAAAGCAACGCACGGTGCTGCCGCTGCCGTCATTGATCAAGGATTTTTAAGGACTGTGATGGATTTTGTCCTTTGCTTGATGGTCGCGGCGTTCTCTCTGCTTGCGGGGTATTACCTTTGGCGAGAGAACACAAAAGCTGGTGAGAAATCGGCCAAAAACGACGTGGCCTAACGCATCGGAAAATTGAGATGAAGCCCAAGCTAACCCACGCGCAATGCCTTGCCCGGTTCCAAGCGCTGGATGAAGCCGCAGAGCATCTTGATCGGGAATGGACTGATGACCCTCTTGAGAGGAGCGAAGGCTACAAAATGCGAGATTGGATCAAGGCCGAAGCGAAGCGTTGGCTAAACATGGCGGATGAGCGCCAGTAACGGAAAAGACACACATGACCTTTGATGAATTTACTGATCAAGTTGAGGCCCACCTGATGTCAGAGAAAGGTTGGTCAGAGTTGCAGGTGGCTGATTTCGTCAGTCCTCGCACGATAAGAATGATTCAGTCCTATCAGGACGGCGATGCAGTTGAAAAAGCAGCGGCAATGCTGCTGGAAACACCGCCTGCAGAACAGCATTGGGACTAACGGAAAAGACTATGACTCTCGAAAAAGTGCAGGAGAAGCTGGCTCGCTGGGAAGCGTACCGGCAGGAGATGCTGGAATTGGAAGGTAGGCAGGCCGAAACTGCGGCTGATTTTCTTGAACTGGGCGCTTACTCGGATGCCGCACGCTGCGCAATCATGGCCGAAGGCATGAGATTCGTTGCCGGGCGGATGCCGCCCAAGGATTAACGGAAAGGGATGCTCCTGTGCGAATTAACCAGGATTATATTAAACGGATGGTTGACATAGTTCTTGATCACTCAAGTCCTACGTTCACTATTATCGACTTCGAAAATGCGGGCCTCTCATATAAGTCGCCTGAGTTCGAATTTCACATGAAGCTGTTCGATGATCAAGGGCTTATCGAGCAAGACGATGGCGATCCTGGTTTCGGAATGTGCAAAAGTGTGGACGGGATTGTATCGTGGTCAGTTTTGCCTCTACGGTTGACTTCACGGGGGCATGATTTTGCTGAAGCTGTTCAAGAAAAAACGGTCTGGGATAAGGTTAAGAAGGAGCTACCTGGTGCCGCAATGTCTAGCCTGGTGAGTATTTCAATAGCGCTTGCTCAAGACTACGCCAAGAAAAAACTCGGTCTTAACTGACCCTATCGCAAAGCGATGGCTCACTGATCATCGGAAAATTCACATGAAAAGCCTCATTAAATATCAAATTGCAGCCAGAATGCTAGCCATCATCTGCGTTCCATGGCTGGTTGTTTTTGCGGCAAATTTCGGGGTGCGGCTTGCCTCAATTGCATTTGATCAACCTTTTCCGCCGTGGAAATTGTATGCGGATACAACGTGGGTTGTTACCCGCTATTTAGCCAGTTTCTGTCTGACCATTTGGCTGATTGGTTATGTGATAAGTTGGTTCTCGACAGGAGGATTTCAAAAGAGTCACAGTTGTAGCAAGACAGAACAACACGATAGTTAAGCAACGGGAAGTACTAAACATGGAATCGCTCATGCAGAAGCAAAGCACTCCGTTCCAATTTGATTTTCATGGCGCAGACGTGAGCCAAACCCTTGTGTTTGGCCGTGTAGGCGGTGAACCACGGAGCAACGGCTCCGCATTCCTGATCGCATCCCTCGCCAGCCAACGGGGCACCAAAGTCTTTGTGTATGACAAAGATGAGTCCGCTGACGGATTTATGCGCAAGATCGCACGGCTCGAAAAGAAGGTTTCGCGCATGCGGCGGTATGGTTCGCGCTGGGAGAAGGTGCTGGTAAAACGTAACGGACATTTGACGCTGGAAGAAGTTGTTAGCGCCGTCAAACAGGCACGGCGTCACTGATCGGAAAAGAAAAAATGACGTTTGAACGAATCGACCATCTTGTGACAAAGGAAGGTTTTTGCTTCCAAGCGTGGGATGACCGCTACAGCAAGGGTGTATGGGTCGCGCTTGGGTTACACGAGCTACAAGTTGATGTTGTACGCGATCTTTCAAGCGATGGTGATCTCGATATGATCCCGGCTATGGATTATGTGTTCTCTGCGAACTGGCTGCCGTATGTGACAGGCCGAACGCTCACCGAGGCCATGCAAAGCCTCGAAGATCGGCTTGCTTCACTTCCTCCCGGGCAACTCAACAGGAATTCAAATTGGGCCAGGTTGGTGAGCGGAGCGATTGACGATCTCAGAGAATCGACATGTGGCCGGTCAAATTATGGCGACAAATACCCTGAAACTCTGGCTAATTTGCCCGAATCCTTCGAGGCTGCTGTCGCGGCTATGAACTCTGAAAAATAGCGGAAAATAGTCGCCTTACCCATGCCGCCCGTTGGCGGTATCAGCAAGACGATTCACTGGGCCGCGATGCGGCCTTTATTTCGGGATTTCAGGATGACCAAAGAAGAACTGGCCGCTGTTATTGAGGCCATTACGGACGGCAACCAATCCGAGTACGCCAGGCTGACCGGCATTACGGGCCAGCAGCTGCGCAAGCTGCTGTCAGGGGTGTCTGGAATCAGCGGGCAGACAGAAACCATTACCGTTTTGCTGTTGTTGTGCAAAGAGCATGGTTTGTTGGATGAAGCAAAAAAGAGATTGCAAACTAGCGCATAATGCGCTATTATAAATCATCGAATTACCTTTGTGGAGGTTGGCATGGAGTGCTACATCGACGAGAAAGCTGGCGACAAAATCATTGAAGGGGTCGAAGAATGTCACGCGGTGCTGCATGCTGGTCATGCCGAAATTCAGATTTGGACTGATGATTTTGAATATCACATCGGCAGTGTTCCTGCGTCCTTTACTGCTGAGCAAATCAATGTGGTTTACCGCTTTTACCGCAAGGGCAACAAAGATGGCATCGAGTTGGGTAAATGGCAGAAGCAAAGAGAAATCCAGGCTGTGCTGGGAATAAAAAACTGACTTGCTGCGCAAGCCCGGCGTGCCGGGTTTTTACAGACGGTTAGACCAAACGGGAAATGATCATGAATACACTGATTTCCTTGCCGACTGATCCACGCACCATTCCGGGGGTGGAGTCGGTTGCAAATGATGATGGCAAGCTGTTTGTTCGCTTTAAAAACGGCACCGATGCGACCGTTCAGCGTTCGCCCCTCTCGCGGTTTATCCACCGCGAAGCATTTGATGTGTACGTGCCTGGCACTGGCGGTATGTTCCAGGTGGCCCCCAGTAAATCGCCGGATGAGGTGATTGCGATGCTGGGACAGATGGCAGCGGAAGAGGCCAAGAACTGACCGAAAATAATTTACCGGCAATGCCGGGTGGCTCCGATTACAGGTTGTCACCAACAAAGGGATAAATCCATGAATACCGAATACCGCAAGATGTTTGAAGTCGATTTCGATGCCGTGCTGAAGTCCCGTTTCGAATCTGGTGAAGGCGTAGTCCAGATCCAACCGGACATGCCTGATGTGGCACTGCTGGCAGTAATCAAGCAGGCGGCTCACTTCGGCAAGCCCTTCGTGGTTGTTCCACCGGCTCATGACATAAAGTATGGAGTTCGGCCCGTGGAAGTCATTCAGAAGCTGAGCGACTGGCCTGCCGATCAGCAAGCCGAAGTCGTACCCGCTTGGCACGCCCTTCAGTTTGGCCAGTCTGGTCAGGGGAAACCGATGCTGTCTGACCTGAACAAGGAAGAGCGAGAGTCATTGAATGATTGGCTTAGTAAGCAAAAGGGTGATCCTGAGCGCGGGGGCTGCATTGACATGATGAACTGGCCGGGTTGGGGCGCGGTGGTAGAACGCAGAGCCATGGAACACGCAACCAAGTAACCATCGGAAAAGGCATGGCTGAGATTCACAAGCTAGATATAGAGGCATCATCGTCTCGCCCGCCGCCGAAACGGATCATGCGACCGTGCGACCATGGGCTAGCCAGGGCTGTAAATGCACTGGAGACGCAAGTTGGAACAGTCGAGGCATACAACAAATTGTGTGATGCCGCCACTGCACTAAAAGTGAAAATTGACGCGGGGCAAGGCCAGCAGGCGGCGACCCACTGGGCGACCGATCCAGAATGGATATACCCCAAACCATAACGGAAATGTCTGCTGGCCGCTGCCGGGCTTGCCCGGCAACCACGATAACGACTAATCGGAAAACACTATGACACTCCAGAAAATCGAGCGTGACTTGCCCTCTCCCGCGTTCAAGGGACTGTCCGCCTATCAAGAGGGTGTTGTGTGGTCAGCGATCATTGTTCTTGTTGCAGGGCATGGGGCGCACGTTTCAGCCGACATCCTGCACGGCTCATGCTGCACCAGTTTGGATTGCTCTGCGCTGGACGATGATTTGAAAGAGGCGCTGCGCATCATCAATCAGGAAAAAGGTATGAGCCTAAAAGGCTTGGATTAACGGAAAATGGCGATGAAACGGCATGTCTGTGTAGGACTTAACTACCTGACGAGCTGCCCGCTGTCGGAGAAGGGATGTGCCCTGATGAAGTGGGGCACATGCGCCGATTCGCAAAAGCACTCAATACACTAGCCGACGCCTTGGAAGATCAGAGCCGATAAACCATCGGAAACGACACACATGACCTTTGATGAATTCACCGACCAAGTAGAGACGCGCCTGATGTCAGAAAAGGGTTGGTCAGAGATGCAGGTAGCTGATTTTGTCAGTCCTCGAACGATAAGAATGATTCAGGCCTATCAGGACGGCGATTCAGTTGAAAAAGCAGCGGCAAAGCTGCTGGACACGCCGCCCGCACAACAGCATGATGAGCAGGCGATCATTAGCGATGAAGATTTGGAAAAACTCAAGGACGACACCGGGTATACAGCAATGTGTCGCGGTAGCAATTGAATCATCGGGAAAAATTTAGAAAGCCCGGCGGAGGGCTGAACAAGGATTGTGGCCCAGGTTACGAATGCGTCTGCAAGGAAGGGATTGGCCACGACATGCCCTGTCGCGGTGGTGTGGTTGCGGCAAGTTTCACATGCGAAAGTTTAACCATGCCGCCCGAGGGTGGACGTTTGCCAATGCCGTGACGATCAGAACAATGGCCAAAGGCTGTGTGATAAATTGCTTTTATATTTTAGAGGTACCACTTTGAAGAAGATACTTTTTGCTTGTGCTCTTGTCGCGAGCTTTGTAAACGTTGCCTCTGCGCAACCTGTTCTAACGAATCAAGCGACGCTACAGCTGGAGAGATTGAGCACATCGTTGCCCGACAAAGGTAAAGCATTGAAAGAGCTTTTTCCGCGCTATGCGGAGTTGTGCGGCGGCGCTATAACACCTGCTGCGCTAAGCGCCATTCTACAAAGTGGCGCGTATGCCTTTGTGGTGTCCGTCGAAACGGTGGGTGGTAGCTTTGTCGATGCGGAGTCCAGGCTAGACCAAACCCCACTGCCTTGCGCTAACTGACAGGATGGACAAAGAAACATGCGTGAACTGACGGTCACTCTTTGCCTGGATCGGCACGGTGAGCCTCTGGTTACGCTAGAGAGTCCCTTGGGGTTTGGCCAGGACATGGCGCCGGAGAGTTTGCGCAGCCTGGCCGCTGCCTTGCTGGACATTGCGGACCTAGCCGACCATCAGCCGAGGGGTAAGCACTACCGGCAAGTCTCTAAAACGATTAAATACTGAGGCCCACGGCGATCCTGCCCAGGCTATTTCTTGTTCCGTCTAGCATCCCCGTATATCTAAAATCCAAATAAATTGCTTTTTTGCTACACTTTTCATTGTGGATGTAGTAAAAATAAGTATTATTTTTACCTATTTCGTGATGGACTATGCAAAAACTGCTGTATTCGCTGACTCAAATTGGTGCTGAAGTCATGACGCAGTATGCCGCGCGCGGTGGGGTGATCCGGTTTGGTGAATCCATCGTATCGCAAGAGGTGATGAGCTCACTGCCTGGCATGCTTACGCCAATGCTTTGGATGGCGGCGCAGTTCTCCCGCGACTTCCAGGTGGAGTTTCCTGAAGTCCGATATTCCCGCTCATCGACCGGTCTTACTGGGTTTAGTGCCACTGAAGTGACCCCGATCAACAGTGGTGCGGTATCTGTCTTTGCTTTTGCTGATTTCTTGCGTAATGAACTGGTACCGGTCCATGTGGCAGATTTAGATATGACCCCGATGGTTAGGGCTTTCAAAGAATGGGCTCATGAGAATGTGCCGACTGATGCCGCTGAATCAGTCTTGACGATGTGAATATAAAATAAAGTATTATTTCTTATCTAAACGGGTAAATATTTAAGTATAATCGCTTATATATTATATATTTGCGGTTTTTTTATTCGTGTGTGAAAATGTGTATGTCCTCTGAATGCACTGGCAAAGGCTTCGTGGATGAAAGGAAAGGGCTGTTTAAGTCAATCCAGAAAGGACCCGAAAGAAAATGGAATTCAAATCTCTCAGCGGCAAACCCTCCGTTACCAAAAAGCCGCGACGCGAGCTGCCGGTCAATATCGCGATGCGATTGGACCATATCGCGTTGGGTACCGACGGCAATGCATCGTTCTTCCGTGGTTTCCGTGTTGGCGATGAGGAGCCGATTGCAGTGCGTATGATGACGATCGATGAAGGCATCGAGGTCAATGTTCGTAGCATTCAGCCTGAAAAAGATGGTGATCCGACCATTGAATCCAATGATACGGTGCGCGCTCGCCTGGTCCAGCAGTATTCCGGTACCGGCGATAAGCACCGTCCGAAACCGGCTGAAATCGCTAGTCCGACCAACAAGACTCATTGTGAAACCGGTGGGCTGTTGATGTTCACCAAGTGCAAGCCGAATCCGGACGGCTCGTTCCGCGCGCACTGGGTTGAAACCTTGGAAGCCAAGCCAGGTTCTGGCTGCGACAAAGTCACGGCGCACGTTAGCGTGAAGCCGGAATATAAGGATGGTACTCCGACCGGTAATTGTCGTGTCTTTGCCGACGTGGTCAATCCAGACAAAGCGGTTATGGTCACGCAAGAGAACGCGATGGCGACGCTGGCGATGGCCCTGGCCAATAAAGATGGCGACGTTAATCGTAAGCCGTTCGCGGTGATTCGCCTGGTGAATGCCGAAACTGGCAAGCTCGAAACTGACCCTGTGAGGGTGTCGGCAAAATACGATAAGCACGAAATCACCGATGGTGATACTGGACAAAAGTACGACCAGTTCTCGGCTTCTCCTGCGACCGAGTCGATCAGTCAGTTGTTCAACCCGGAATACAACCCTAACCGAGATGTAATGGTCGCGCGCGCGGCGCTGTTTGGCCTGGGCAAGGTGCCGGGCTATCCGAACTATAAAGGGGTCGATGAGCCGGATCTGGTTGCCGATCTGAATAGCATTACTGACTACGTTCGCGGCGGTGCGCTAAAAATTGAAGTCATTCCGGGTGAGCGGATCAATGCTGGGCCATCGACGCGGGCAAGCATATCCGCAGCCGTCGGCAGCAACAAAAACCACCCGATCAATCGCTACACGGGTAAGGTCGGTAGTCACTATGAGGCCCGGTTCTGCGAGACCTTCATCACTACCCAGGTCGGCAAGGACGGGAACCGCTTCTTTACGAAGGCCTCGCCAGTCGACCTGTACCCCGGCATGACTTCTCTGAAGTTTATGGCGACGGCGAATGACCATGTTGCAGTTGCATCTGAAGCGCTCGCTCGCTCCAAAGATGCCAGTGCCGATGTTCCGGTGAGTACTGACGCCGAGTACGATCCGAGTGCCGGTGAAAACGACCTGAGTGTTGCAGCGGTTGATGCGCGCCTGGTCGAGTCGGCTGAAGCGTTGGCCAATACCATGTAATTCTGTGTGTCTGCTACTCCCTTGTGCGACCTTTGCCCCTCTCTGTAGGGGCATTTTTTATATATAAAATCGCATTTAAAATCATGTAAAAATATCAAATATGTGCAAAACGCTACTAAATTTGATGGTTTTTGATGCGTGGGTGATAATGGTGTTATCAGCATGCTCAACCGGGACGAGGAACCCTCCATGTCGATGACAACAGAAGTGAAGTGGGTTGACCTTTCATTGATTGATGTATTTATGGGGTCATTTCGGGATGCTAGCCATGAGGCCGGATTAGCTATTGTGGATATGAATAGTCAGTTCGATCGGGAGATTCGCGCGTTAGGGTTTTTGCCATCCAACAAAAACTATTCTGACGGCGTGTACTACATGATGGGATCGACAATCATCCCGTCGCGGTTACGCGATGCATTTGGCGCTGACAATGTAAAAATTGTGACCGGCGAGCGACCCGAGATCAATCGAATCTTTACCGCTAAGGTGAGCGAAAAGACACGGATGAATTCCAACGCGTATTTTGCTCAACAAAAACCGCTTGGGTTTAATCATTTTGGCGATCTTATCCTTGAATCTTTAGCTGGCCGTTATTTTGTTCGCAAAGACCTGAACCGAAAGGTGGCGGTTTACCGCGAAGCCGATTTGTCCAATGACCCGGCCGTGTTTCTACGTGCAGTTGACCTTGATACGCTCCGACGTGTGTGTGATGGGTTTGTTGGACGGATTATTTCTCGGAATGAAAAGCTGAATCGAAGTCAGATCGTTGATCTGATCGCCGCCAGCAATGACGCTGGCTTTTCCCCTCGTGAGTATCAAGAGGCGATAGAAGCCGCGATGAATCGACTTCTCCATTCTGAAATGGATCGGTTCAAGTCCAGCGGCCTGGTCAACTTCGATATCGCCAACCGCCTTTATCTAGGCATGCCTGAGTTGCGCGAGCGTACCAGTAACTCTATAGCCAATCAGCAGTACTCGACCACACTGCCCCTCGCTGCACTGGCCCAGGCGATGCTCGCCAGTCCAGTGCAGCTTCGTGGCGCGAGCGTATTGGACCCGACGATTGGGAATGCGAACTTGGTGACCACAATCGGTCGCGACGGTGCCCACGTGTACGGGGTTGAGATTGATGAGGATCGGGTAACTGAAGCGGAGCGTGTGGCGACGGTGCTGCATAGTGACGCGACCAGCATAGATTTTCGGGCCGTGTTTGGTGTGCGAGACGGTTTCGATTATGTGATTGCGAATCCACCTTTTGGCAGTCTTGATGCTGTTGAGCGTGTGAAGACGCCGAATGGGAGTTTAATCGCCGAAATCGATACCCAGCGGCTCGATCACTTGATCTTGTTGAAGTCTTTGCATGCGCGCGCGCCTGGTGGGCGCGCGGTGTTTATTACGGGCGCGGACAACGCGCTAGGAAATGGCGAGGCCAGAGGCCGGAGTCGGTATCTGTTGAATTACCTGTTCGATCATTATCACGTCGAGGGTGTGGTGGATGTATCGGGTGATCTTTATAAAAAGCAGGGGGCGACATTCCCTGTGCGCCTGATGGTCGTGGGCGCGCGCAAAGCGGTTCCTGTACCAGAAGCTGCCCCCGAAGTCCTTCCGGTCATTCGATCCTATGGTGAGCTGCGCAACTGGGCTGTCGAGATCGTTGAAAAGCAAAATCCGATGGCGTCATTGAAGCGCGTCCCTGCGCCCACGGCGCCGAGCCCTGTTCAGTCGTCGTTGGCGTCCATTCCCTTTGATCTGCCTATCGCTATTGAGGAACCTGTTGTTGCATTGCCTGTGACGCCAGACGTTGAGGACGTGGTCCCTGTGTCCACGGTCGATGCCGACGATTCGGAACAATGGCGCTCAGCCATTGCGGCGGACCCGCGCCTACAGGCGCTGATCTCGGGCGGCGTCGAAGAGTCATTGGTGTTGCAGGCGGCTAGAGAACTCGCGGCGGGTGATGACGAACTGTTGCTCGACCTTGCCAGAATCCAGGGTGTTGAGGTGAGTCCCGCCGACAAGGTGGTCGCTGCCGAGCCGAGCGCTCGCGAGGC
>Ga0302155_10000142_pt1 | contig 58591 bp, 53 predicted proteins | sample I_Bog_N3_1_FD_193508 | JGI IMG/M metagenome (GOLD analysis project Ga0302155, IMG submission 193508) | Peat permafrost microbial communities from Stordalen Mire near Abisko, Sweden - I_Bog_N3_1 | ecosystem: Environmental > Terrestrial > Soil > Wetlands > Peat | place: Sweden: Abisko, Stordalen... | reverse complement strand
TCGTCCACCGCGTCAGTCGGAATCGGCACCTGCGAGAAGTCATACAACATGTTGTTCGTCAGTATCTGGATAGGCGCCATCGGGATGAACGGAAGAAAGGCGCTCGCTCCCAGCACGCTGAACATGTTTCCAAAGTTGGAACTGGCTCCCATTCGAATGTATTTGATGATGTTTGCGAAGACCTTTCGCCCCTCGATGACGCCCCCTTCGAGCACCATCAGATCCTTCTCCAGCAGAATCAGGTCCGCCGACTCCTTGGCGATGTCCACGGCGGTATCCACCGAGATGCCGATGTCTGCCGCATGCAACGCGGGAGCATCGTTGATTCCGTCGCCCATGAATCCGACCACATGGCCCTTGCTGCGGAGCAGCCGAACGATCCGCTGCTTGTGAGCAGGAGTAAGGCGCGCGAACAGCGTCGTCTTTTCCGCCGCATCCGCCAATTCCCCGTCGGACATCTTCTCCACCGCTTCGCCCAGCAGCATGGGATCGGGCTCGAGTCCGACGTCCCGGCATACCTTGCGACTGATCAGGTCGTTGTCGCCGGTCAGGATCTTCACTCCCACACCGTGCTTGTGCAGCGCCTGGATTGCAATGGCTGCCGAGCCCTTGGGCGGGTCGAGAAATGCAACGTACCCTTTAAGCACAAGGTCGCGCTCGTCCTCCTTTGAGCAGGACTGCTTCCCCGGTAGTTCCTTGACGGCTACGGCCAGAACCCGGAAACCGTCGTTGCTGAGGCTCGCATATTCATCCCGCAAGCCTTTCATCAGCCCGGGATCCATGGGCGACAGTTTCCCGTCCAACTCGAATTGAGAGCACTGGTGGAATATCTCTTCCGGAGCGCCTTTGGTGAGCAGGATTGCTTTACCTTCCGGAGTTTCCACCATGACAGACATCATGCGCCGCGTGAAGTCGAAGGGGATCTCGTCGAGCTTCTTGTACTTTTCGACGAGCTCTTTCCCATGAAAGTCGGAACTATCCAGAATCGCGGTGTCCAGCAGATTCTTGAGGCCGGTCTGGAAGTGACTTATGAGGTAACCGTCCAGCAGCACCTCGTCGGTTTCTCGTCCCGCGACGTTGCAGTGCCGTTGCAGGACGACACGATCCTCGGTCAGCGTGCCGGTCTTATCCGTGCACAGTATGTCCATCCCGCCAAAGTTCTGAATGGCGTTAAGCCGCTTGACGATCACGTTCTTGCGGCTCATCGCGATGGCGCCCTTGGAGAGGCACACCGAGACGATCATGGGCAGCATCTCGGGGGTCAGCCCCACGGCCACAGCCATCGCGAAGAAGAATGCGCCCTTCCAATCGTGCTTGGTAAAGCCATTGATCAAGAAGACCAGAGGCACCATGATTGCCATGAGTTGGATCATCAGCCATGTGAAGCGGCTCAGGCCGCGGTCGAAATTGGTCGGCGGCGCTTCCTCCGTGATCAAGCCGGCCATGGTGCCGAGATAGGTGTTTGCTCCTGTGACAACCACGACGGCGATTGCAGTCCCGCTTTCAACGCTCGTCCCCATGAAGCAGATGTTCTTCAGGTCGATCGGCGAATTGGAGGCCTTGGGGCCTGAGTCGTGGAACTTCTCGACCGGATAGGACTCGCCGGTAAGCGTACCCTGGCTCACGAACAAGTCTTTCGCAGTCAGAACCCGCACATCGCCGGGGATCATATCGCCGGCGTGAAGGTTGATGATGTCCCCAGGGACGAGATCGCGCAGCGGCATCTCCAGTGCCTTGCCATCACGAAAGACAGCAGCGGTCACGTGGATCATGGCTTTGAGCGCGGCTGCGGCCGTATCGGCGCGGGCTTCCTGCACGAAACGCAGCGTGGCGCTGAGCACCACCATGCATGCCATCACGGTCCCGGCTCGAGCATCGCCCGTGGCAAAGGAGATCGCCGAAAGGGCTGTCAGCAGAATCACCAGCGGGTTGCGAAGGATGATCAAAAGCCGCATAAACCAGCCGCGCCGGCGTTCCTGCGCAACTTCGTTGGGGCCGGTGGTACGCACTCTCGCTTCGGCCTCCTGTTGCGTCAGGCCCACGGGAGTCGTGTGCAGCGACTGAAGCAGCGCATCGCCGTCCTTCGCTGCCGCGTCGAGGACGGCAGAGGAAACACGAATGTTCTGGCTCTTGACCTTTGCAACAGTCGAAGACTTGTCCGCAGTCACCGGAGTTCCCGAGGGGCCAACGCCGGCCGGGCCGCTTTTCCCGGCTGATTCTTCTGCTACAGAATTCGTATCGGGTGCTGTCATCGTTCTCTCGACCGCACTTCTACTCCGTTATCTCAAGTCTCTTCATGGCTTTGTGGTGCATGGATAGCAAGCCGCAGATTCGCAAGAGGGAAAGGTCTTCGAGCACCAAGACAATTCAGCGATCGACTTCGGCTCACTAAGAGTATCCGGTCAAGGGGATACAAAGACTGTTCTGTTCTGCTCAAACGCGAACATGAAACGACCGTTGCGCTTCATCCAGGTGGTGCCAAGGGCCCGAGGCGAGTTCGTGGACTACTCAATCTCTTGCACGAGCGATTTGTCATCCTCGGCACTTTACTTTGAGCCTGACACTCCTGTTTCTCCGCTCAGTCCTTTAGACTGTCATGATGTCTAACCTTGACACCAACGGCAGCAGCCCTTCTCAGGGCTTTTTCAGATTTCCCCGGTCCGGTTTCCACAAGAGGAGCACTTGTCGAGTTTTGCCCAGGGGACTGATAGTGAAGAACCACGTTGAGCAGTGATTTGTGCACCCGGATGCGGCCGTTGTATTCGATAAAGCCGTGCTGGCGAAACTTGTTCATGAAGTAGCTGACGCGGGAGCGCGTGGTGCCAATCATCTCGGCGAGCGTCTCCTGAGTGATGTCCGGAATCAGCCTCTCCGGTTCACCGGGCTTGCCGAACTCCGCCATCAACAGCAGGATGCGCGCTAGGCGCTTCTCGCTGGAGTTGAAGAGTTGATCCACCAAATCGGCCTGAGTCCGCATCGCGCGGTCGAGCAGGAACTTGACGAAGAGGTCGGAGAAGCCCTGGTGCTTGTGCATGACGCGGATCATCTCGTCGCGCTTAATCCTGAGCGCGGTGCATGCGGTGACGGCGGTGGCGGTGGCTAGGCGCAGGCCGGGGACGCTGGCGATTGACTCTTCTCCAATGAACTCGCCGGGGGCGATCATGCTGATGGTAGCCTCCTTGCCGCTTTCGGAAACGACCGTAAGCTTGGCACGACCGATCTGCAGGTAGAAAACGGAGTCGGCCGGGTGTCCCTGCGAGAAGAACGCCTGCTTGGCGCTGAGACGGACGAGCTGCCGTCCCAATCCAGCGCTGGAGAGGAAGGCGCCGATATCGAACTTTGAATCTGTGACTACGGTCATGACGAATCGCCTCTGTGCAGATGCGACTGCTCGGGACGGCACTCTATCCTTCGTCGCCGCGCGCACTTCAAAATCAACACTGCACGGCAAAATGGGCTTTGGCCTCTGGAATTACCGAATGGCTTGGGTACCCATGACCCATTCCCCGGAAGGGCGGATTCCCGAAAACCGGACATCCGCGAGAATGCTACGCCCCTAATGTAATCCATGCGACATAGTAATGTGCGAATTATTTGAATAGGTTGCCCACACCGGGAACCGGCGGCAGTAGAGAACCTACAGAAGACTATGCAGCCAGTGGTCTCAAACTTGAAGGCACGGCCCGTCCCGGCAACAGTGCCAACACCTTGACGGCAGAGGCGCATACCAGCCGGTGCTCTTCCACACTGTACCTGGCGCGTTCCATCTCGACGTTCTTCCTGGCCGCAAGCTTCGTGCAGAGCCGAAAACATGCTGAGGAACGAGCCTTGATGTACTCGCTCAGCCTAGCCTCATACGCTTGTTCCAGGTTCCTACAGATTGGGCAATGCATGCGTGCGCCTTTCCGGCGTTCTGCCGGGCCAACCGTAGCTTCCATTCGGTCGTGGTTCAAACTTTAAGAATCCCGTCGCCGTCAGTCTGTTCAAATTTGATCACTTTTCAGCATGTGGCCTCGGTTCTATTTACTGACCTATGAGACGGGTCGGGTCGGGCGGGGCAGGTTCGATTACGGGGTCTGTCGGGATAATGATCGTCGCCGATGCTTAGGGGCGTCCCCCGACCTTAATCCGTCCGAGGATAGCATTGAAACGTCGGCGCAGCAGGAGGTCTCATGGATTCGGCCCGGCTCATGCAGCCGCGTTCCGCGAGAAAAGCCGAATTGCAGACGCGGGTCTTCTGATTCTCAGCGAGTTCCGCCGTAGCCATGGAACAGGCGACAGCCGCAAGGCACGTCCGGCAAATCGAGTTGTATGCCCCATCTTCGTTTCGCCGATGTAGAAGGCGAGTTGACTTGTCAGTCATCTTGCCAACCCTGTAGGCGTCTGATGCTGCAGAGCAAGGGAAGTCTGAGCTCCATTCGAATGAGCGCGAAAGCGGTGCGGAACCTGCGGATTCATCGGTTGGACGGTCGCATAGTGAATTGCGGTGTCGCAGTACACACAACTTGTCTCATGAATAACAAAATCTGCCGCACCGACGGAGAGCGAGAAGGCTCGCAGGCATTCCGGGCACGTTATCAGGACCGATTCCCCAGACGATGCGTTCCGACTGACGGGCGAGATCCAGATCGGAGCCGATGCGTCAGCCGCTGCCCGAATGTGCTTCTCAAGCTTCGCGGCCGTCTTCACGAGCTGAAACAGGCTGTCCAGGCCCGTCGCCTTTTCGTGGAATGCATCCGCAGCTATTCCGTGCGGAACACCCTCGCCCGAGAAGGCTGCGCTCGTCGCAATCACGTAGATCCGAGGAATCCTCCGCCGAACCACGGAGAGCAGTTCAAAGCCGGACATTCCTGGCATGTTGAGATCGGAGAGTAGGATATCCGGTTCTTCTTCCCGTATCTGCTCCAAGGCAGAAAAACCGTCTTCGGCGGCCCGTACAGGGTAGCCAAGGTTACCAAATATTTGACTGAGTAGAGTCCTCGTCGAGGGTTCGTCGTCAACGATCAACAGTCTTACTTTCAGATTAGGCATCGTTCCTCCAATCCGATTGTTTTGTCGACTTCTCCCAACTCTGCCCGAAAATCCGATATCCCGATGTGCAAAATTGCTCAATCGAGCAGTTTCTGTTTCATCCTGGACATTGCCTGTCTTGTGGCGCTAGCAGTGGCGGCGCAGCGTAACTAGGTGGGGATCCTCATGCGGTATGGCCGGAATGGACCTCCGGAGATTGGCCTTATGCCGGGGCCGAAACTGCGGCTGACCTGCGCTGTGTAATGGCTGCAATTTGGTGGAGCATCCCTTTGAAGATGCAGTAATGGATGGGATAAAGAGCATACCAATAAAGAAGCCCGCCGAGTCCGGCTGGATCGAAGATTGCGGTTTGCCGAATCACTGATCCGCCGTTGGTCGGTTCAACTTCAAACTGAAGCCACGCACGGCCCGGCACCTTCATCTCCGCCACCAGGCCCAACCTGCGGCCCGGTTCAAAGCTCTCGACGCGCCAGAAATCCAGGGCATCGCCAACGACGAGTGTATTAGGATCACGGCGGCCCCGGCGCAGTCCCACGCCGCCCACAAGAAGATCGAAGAACCCTCGGACTTGCCATAGGAGATTCGCGAAGTACCATCCGTTCGAACCTCCAATCCGCTGGATGGGAGCAAAGGCGAGGGCCGGAGGGACGGACACTTGCGTGGTCCGGGAATCGACGAGCCTTGTCCCAAAGCGCACACCGCCCCACGCCGCGGGCTTCCCGCTGGAGGAGAGAGAGTCGGACCAGAAGGTCGCGGCATACTCCAGGTTTTCATGGTGAAGGGCCCTCTCGACGGCTTCTCTCAACCCCATTGGCTGAATATGGAAGATGGTCAGCGCCGACTTATCGCGGACCAGCGTCGGGTTCCTCATGCTCTCGATAAGCTTGCGCCCAACGCGAGCATAGATGGGAGTGACCAGTCCCAACCACAGACTCGACAAATGCGGCGTCAGAACAGGCACCGGAATCATCCATCGCCGCAGTCCGCATTGCCGCGCGTACTCCTGCATGATTTCGCCATAGCTGACCTGGTCGGGACCGCCGATCTCAACGATTGCGGACTCTCCAACAGGCAGCTCCAGCGCTGCCACAAGATAAGCGACTACGTCTTCGATCGCAATCGGCTGGGCTTTGACCTCGACCCATCGCGGGCAAATCATGACCGGCAGGCGCTGCACCAGAGCACGAATCATTTCAAATGAGAGGCTTCCGGAGCCGATGACGATCGAGGCTCGAAACTCGATCGTCGGCACCGCCGAACTGCGCAGGATATCTGCCACTTCATGGCGGCTCCGCAGATGTGCGGATAACGCTTGATCTTGATTTCCCAAGCCGCCCAGGTAGACAATGCGCTCGACTCCCTGTTCGCGAGCAGCGTCGGCGAAATTCTGGGCGGCTTGCCGGTCTTCCTCCTCGAACTGTCCCGCCGAGCCCATGGAATGGACGAAGTAGTACGCTGTTTGCACTCCAGCCATTGCCGGTGTAAGCGAAGCGCGGTCCAGGCAATCGGCCTGAATCACCTCCGTAGAGGAAGAAACCCGCGACCGAAGAAACTCAGGATTCCGGGCAAGACAGCGGACGGGCCGGCCTGCTGCTTCAAGCGCCCTGAGGAGGCGACCTCCGATATAACCCGAGGCTCCCGTTAGCAAAACGAGCGGTCGATGGTCCGTACCCATTGGGGAACCTCAATTGGCCTCGCAATGTCCGAGCAGGCACGATCCTAGCATTGCCTGTCTAACAATGCCTGTACCAGACTGACCAGTAGGTCGTCATCAGCCATCTGCAACCTGGCGATAGTGCGGGGCGGATTTTCCTTGGGTGGCAGTCCTCGCATTCCACCGGAAAGGACTGGTTCGCGATGCTCCCGGCGGAATCGACGCAATTCCACAGACTCGCAGCCTGGAGAAGAAGTGGTCAGACGAAATCCGTCGAGAAATCCTTCCGGTGTGGCTTCGCGATCACGCCCATCCCATCGTCCAAGCCGGGTTGACGGGAATGAAGACCGCATCCAGCCGGGCCTCCAATCCGTCATCTTGTGCAGTATCTGGTCGTGCTGCTGGACGTGCGCCACCATTTCAGCGCCCCGCAGCATTGAGTAATTTCTCACGAAGTTCGCTACAGATCGCTTTGAGCAATCTTGACCAGACGGTCCTACTCCCTACGACCGACAATCGTCGGTGACAGTCGAACACGCTGCCGAGTGCCCTGCCACAAGCCGCGTATTGATATCTACGCATGGGCACAATGTATTGCGGCCAAACTGAACAGGAATCGTCACCATCAGCGCCTGGATTCCCAAGTATGCAAGTGGATCTCGCGGACGTCCGAAGCGCGCTTGACAACGATGCTCTCGTGCCTTGTTTCCAGCCTATAGTTGCGTTGCACACCGGCCGGTTGGCAGGTTTTGAGATCCTGGCACGCTGGAGCCACCCGCAACTCGGCTTGGTGCTGCCTGAGAATTTCATTTCGCTGGCCGATGAGAACGGCCTGATGGGTCTGCTGATGCAGCAGATCCTGCGCAAGGCATTTCTGTCGGTTGGACTGATCCCGGAACCGCTGGTGCTGGCCGTGAACGTATCCCCCTCCCAGTTGCGCGACGTCACCCTCCCAGATCAGATTTGCCAAGCCGCGGAGGAGTCAGGGTTTCCGCTGAAGCGGCTGACGGTAGAGATCACCGAGACTGGGCTTGTCGACAACTTTGAACGGGCGCAAACAACTACAAGCAAACTGAAAGCGCTCGGCTGCCGCCTGTCTCTGGACGATTTTGGCACGGAATACTCTAGCCTGCGCTACCTTCAGGCGCTCTCCTTCGATCAGTTGAAGGTCGATCGCAGCTTCGTCAGCGCCATGACCAATACACGCGAAAGTCGGAAGATTGTGGCGGCTATCGTTGGCTTGGGACGCAGCCTTGGCCTGATGACAGTAGGCGAGGGGATCGAGACAGAGGAACAGGCGGAGATGCTGCTTTGGCTAGGCTGCGAGTTTGGTCAGGGGTGGTTCTATGGAAGGCCTTTGACGGCCGATCGAATTCCCGATGTCGTAGCGGCTACCCCGCGAAAGCTGGCAACCACCTTGTCAATCCACGGAGATGGCTGGGTTGTGTCCAGCCTGGAAGCTCAACCCGCGCAGCGCCTGGCTCAGTTACAGGCGATCTACGACGGTGCTCCAGTGGGCTTATGTTTCCTTGATTGCAATCTTCGCTATGTGAGCCTCAATCGGCGCCTTGCCGATATGGATGGCAATTCCGTTGCTGCGTATATGGGGAAAAACGTGCAAGAGATGCTTCCCAGGCAGTTTCCATTCTTTGAGCCGTACCTCCACCGCGCCCTAAAGGGCGAGGCAATCTTGGAGATGGAGATTTCCGCGCCGTCCCCGAAAGCCGGCGAAGCAGACAGGACGACGCTGTTGTCCTACCAGCCGGCTTTCGACGAGGCAAAAGAAGTAATCGGAGTCTCGGTCTCCGTGGTAGACATTACAGGGAGGAAGCGAACCGAAGAGGCTCTTCGCGAGAGCGAAGAACATCTCCGGAATATTGTCGAGCACAATCCCGAGATTCCATGGGTTATGGATGCCGATGGCAAGAACCTGGACGTCAGTTCTCGATGGACGAAGCTCACCGGCTTGAGCAAAGAGAACACGCGCAATCTGGGGTGGCTGGACGCATTGCATCCTGAAGACGTGCAGCCTACTTTGAAGGCCTTGCGGGTGGGGATGAGCACTGGAACGCCCATCGATGTCGAGTACAGGGTGAAGAGTGTTGACGGCGGCTGGAGATGGGTTCGCTCCCGGGGATCGCCGTGCGATGAATCCGCCGGGAAAGTTACTCGCTGGTATGGCAGCGTAGAGGACATTCAGGAGCGCAAACAGATGGAGGAGGCGCTGCGCAGGAATAGCGCTTAGTTGCCGGGGTGAACTGACTACGCGCAAAACGAGCCCAGACTCGGCGTTCCACATCTGTTTTGCCCAGCATTCGCCTATGGGCGGAGAGCGAGCTTCGACGACGCGGATGAGATTGTCGGGGCAGATTTGCTGTGCGTCCAAGAAAATTCCCCACGATGAAATAGGCCGTAGAGTCGCGCATAGCATATGAGCAAGATTGAACAGACAGGTCAGACAGAGCGCATTAGCCTTGTGGCGGAAAGGTCAACTCCCGAAGCCGAAAGGGATTTCAGCCATGCGACCTCTCTGCTTCGGCCATTGCGATGGTGTTCCGAACGAAGTCTCCGCCCCTTTATCAGACACCCTCAAGAGCTTCGACTAGGCGACGGAGATGAACGCGATGCCCACGCAGCCGCCTTAGCACCCCCGTACGACCGTAGAAGTATGGCGATTCTGTCCATGCATTTCAAGGCTGAGAACACAGTAGCATGAGTTTGGATCTTCAGCCTTGTGCATACCAATCTGGCGAACCGGTTGGCGAACCAGGCTGAGGCGGTCGAGAGCAGCCTAGATAGCCAGAGTGCCAATGAGGGATTGTGCTTATGGATGTTCCCGGCAGGAAAACCGCAGCAACGACGCCCGTGGCGTTTGCACGCCGATGCCGCCACTTGGACGCTGAGTTGACTTTTTGCCGGTCGGCGCTCTCTCGGGGCAACGCTTTGGCAGCCTACGGGGAGTTGGACTCGGCCTGTCGCGACGCATGGCTGGTCGAAGACGCTGCTAACGCCATCGAGAGAGTCATCGCGAAAGTTGAAGACGCCGAAAGACTCAATCGATATCAAGCAGAACTTGCCTGCGTTCAGGGCGGCTTGGATGAGTTGAAAATATGCCTCGGTATTCCATCAGGCCGGCACTGACTTCGGCAATCTGCGCAGCCTGAGAGACTCAGACTGCACATGTTGCGTCCGCACCTTCACAGACGATTGCCGAAGCAATCACCAACATCGTCAAGCTCATGGTCGAAACTTCCAGACGAGATGTCTATAGAGGTTGTCCCAGTCCCCGCGGCATGGTTCTCCACTACTCGGTAGCTTCGATACTGGTAAGCTCATTGGGGCGCAGGGGGTGATACCAAGTCGTCATGATGCAAGGCCGAGCTTTCAATGGTTTTACTTCAGCGTCTTCATAGGGTCTGGTCGCAAGGCTGAATCCTCTTGTGGTTAAACTTGAGACGTCGCAGTGTGCTCTCGGTCAGGCAGTCGAGTCAGTATCTATCGTCGATCCTGCCTTGCTTCCCTGTGAAACAGAGACCCGACAGCTTTGTCACTGGTTCGCAGAGAATTCTCTCTAGCCTGATGAAGGCATCCCTCCAGAGCTTCATAAGATATGAATGGCTTATCCAGGCCATGTGTTTGGTCTGTGCGAAGCTCGCCCCTTGTCACGGGGCCAAGGAGAATTCATCGCAGACCCGTAAAGGAGATGCGATGCCGCCTATCAAGATTCTGCTTGTGGATGACGATGAAGTCGTTCGTTCGTCGCTGGATGAGGTGCTTCAGCTACTCACGCTATGGCTGTGCTCCAGCGATTTTGCGACGGGGCGGGTCAGCCGGTATTCAGGGTCGAGAATTGCCATGATTGGCTCAGCAGTTCGCGATCCAAGCCTCCAATTCATCCAGCGAACGCAAATATCGCACCTGCGGGTCGCCGTTGACCTCGGCCCCGCCCTGCCCAAAGGCCTGACCACCAGCGAGAATCTCCAGCCCCGGAAAGCGCGAGCGCGTCTTCTTCACAGTCTCTTTGAATCGGGCAATATGGCGGCTGAGGCTCACCGAAAGACAAAGCACCTCTGGGTGTTTCTCCCCGAGCAACTCCAGAAGACTTTCGACCGGCGTGTTTCCACCCAGGAAGAATGAGTCCCAACCAAGGAACTCGAAGGTGTCGGACACCATCTGAGCGCCCAACTGATGAAGCTCACTGCCCACACAAGTCACCACCGCTCTCTTTCCATTCCTCGGCGAGTTGAGTAGCGTCGTTGGATGGACCAATGCCATCATGCTCAGGGTAATTGTCGTGGCAAGATGCTCGGTGGCCACCGAGATCTTGTTCATCATCCAGAGTTCGCCCGTGCGGTACATAGCTCTCTGAAACAAACCGACATAAAGATCTCTAAACGAAATCTCTTCGGCAAGAAGATCTTGGACAATAACTCTGCACCCTCTGTGGTCGCCAGACAGCAACCGTTCCACGTAAGCGGTAAATTTCCGTTCTACCTGAATGTAATCACCCAAACGGCGGTCAGTGACCATCGTATGATTCCTGAGCCAATCTGAGAGAAACAGCATCAATTCGATCGTTATGGCAGTCTCGCCACGCTCGAAGCGTGCCGCCACCCCCTCCATCCTGCGCCGTATCTGATCGTGCTGCTGAACATGCGCCAGCATTTCCGGGTAGCGCATGGCGGCCATTATCTTCTCTTCATTTGCAAAATGGTTCCCAACGAACTTTGTCAATTCTGCGAGAAGCATTCCCAGAACCTCTGTGCCTTGCCCTTTCAGCATCGCCTGATGGAGGCGATCAACGAGGCCAAACAGAACCTGGTGCTCCCGGTCGATCCCGGCGTCATGCGCGGTGTATTCTTGCGTCCACTCCATGACGCTTCCTGCGGCAATAGACATCTAAGCCACCTGCTTTCCGGGCATCGAGCGGATCAGCTTACCCATCATCCGGGCAGCGATATACATCCCCGTCAAAATGTCGGGATTCACTGTGCGAATTGCGTGCTCAACGATGTCCGATGCAAAGCCCTCTTCAGTGAGGAAGCGCCAGATAGCCGAGCAGAGATTACACTCAGAAGTCTCGCCCTTCCCCGAAGCGTCGGCGGCCGGACAGATAAAGTAGTGCCCGCATTTGAGAATATAGGTGCGCGTTTTCCCCGTTTTCCTTCCCGATTGTGTGTGGCGTTTGACGACGGGCCAGAATACCCCTTCCCCCCCAATGGCGTAATTGTTTTTGAGAATCATGTCGTGGTCAGTGGTCATTTGTGTAGTACCTCCAATGGCTCAACTTCCTTGTGGGAGTCAAGCATCTAAATCTCTAAAAAAACTCCACATTGTCCCCGAGTTCATCGGCTTCCCGAGCTAGAGCGTTATTCTCCTCAGCCGGTGCAACTCCAGACGCATTCCCGGTAGACACCCTCGTCACATTTCGGTGAACGTCGAGTTCCGCTTGCATGGTGTAATGACTCATGAAATCGGCCAGCCCCGGTTCCTGCTCTTCGCTTTCATTGGGTGACAAGAGACGCTGAGTTTTCTCTCCGATCTCCTCGATAGATCCTCGTGCGCGGGCTACAGTTTCCGCGAATAGAGTGCCTACGGAGAAGTTTTTGCGAGTCGCGGCAAGCTCTCCAGCAAGGCGGTCACCTCGATCGACTATCTGAAGAATCAGGGCGAAGCTTCGCTCCGTCGCCGAGTGCATATCCTCGATCGCCAGGCATAGTTCCTCCATCCAATCATCCGCAGTACCTGACGCGCCGCCGGGATCTTGGCTGCCTTCCTCGTGCAAGCGTGTGGCCGCCTCGCTCATGGAGCCGAGCGAGGCATCGATCAATTCGGAGCGCTCTCTGCACTCTGACGCCAACCGCTGCACCGAGCCGGCAAGCGCGTCGAGGGCACTCCCGGTACCGCCCAAGTGGAATGCGCTGATCCGTGCATTCAATGCCATCCTGCGGATCTTGGTTTCAATTTGCTGGATCTCTTGAATGGGTCCGCGCATTCTGTCGATGGTTTCCGCAAGACCCTTTCGTGTGGTCCGCGTTGCAACTTCAGCCATTGCAGTGTGGCCAAGACTGGTCAGAATCGCACTGCAGTCCTGCTCCATCGGCAGAAAGAATGAGCCCTGCCCATCCTCCCGAAGGCCGGACAATTCCTGGCTCTCGCCGGCCATCTGCAGTACGTGCCTGGCAATACCTTCCAGATTGCGTTCAACGGACTCGACCGAAGCGGTGAATTTCTTGTCTGCATCGGCTAGTTGCGCGGATTGCAGCGCCAGTACCGACGAGATTCCCCGCGGGTGAGAAGATGAACTTCCATCCACTCCCCGAGATTCGGAACTCAGGCGCTGCAATACTGCGATCACATGCTCAACTTGCTGCCGGGTAATGTCGTGGAACTGGATAGATACGATCAGTTTCTTGAACGCGTCCGATATTGCTCCATATTCACTCCCCAGTCGATCCGACGATTCGCGTGCTTTCTCCTGGACATTGCGGAACGACGACAGACCGGCTAAGGTCCTGGAGATCAGAACCGGCAAGTCTTTCGTCTGGCCTGCTTCGAGGACTGATATCTCTTGCATTGCGCCTTCGATTGGTGGGATCAGCGAGTCGGCCATCGCCAAGGCGCTCTCGACCCTGCAGTGAATGTGCCCGGCCAGCAAGTTGACATCGTCAGCCAGATCGCTGAAATCAGCCCCTGTACTACCAAGCCGCACAGTTTCAATTCGCGTTAACAGTCCAAGCGTGCGAAAAGTCGAGACAGTTGTCTGGAATCCCGATAGCGTTCGCTTTAGAAGGCCCACCTCATGGCGCATGTCGGCGAGGCTTTCGTCGCCGCTTCCGCGAGACGACCTCATTTCCAAACACCGGTCGAGAACGCGTGTAAGCGCTTGGGATGCTCGCTGTCCATGTTCCGCATCCGCCAAACCGGCCAGATCCGATGAAATCACGCTTACAGTCTGCATGAATTCGGCCAGCTCCCCGCCGATGCTCAAGAAGCCCTGTTCGGTGTCGTGATTCAGCAAGTCGAGTTCGGAGATTACCTGTCCTAGCGATTCGGCCAAGGTATCGGAAGGCTTTGCCCGCGGCGGCAACACTACATCGCGGGCTCGCAGCTTGTCGGTTAGCTGCATGATATTCCGCCGAGGGTGTGACACTCGAGCGCATTCAGGACAAGCACCACTCGTCCATCTCCCATGATCGCGGCACCCTGGAACTCCTTGCACCGCTCCAGCCCGCCCGTCAGGGGCTTGACCAATACCTCTACTTCTGTAAGGAACTTGTCCACTAACAGGCCATACCTGATCGTGCCCGCCTCAACGATTGCTACTGAGATATCCTGTGCTTTTAGAGGAGTCAGTCCCAACATCTCCGCGAGGCTGAATATGGAGTAGACGCTCCCCCGAACCTGCGCAAAAGTCTGCCCACGATGAGTGTGCGTCTCTTCCGTTTGCAGCTTGACCATGTCGCGGATATTGGCGAGCGGCAGGATATATTGCTGGCCTCCCGCTTCCAGCAAGATGCCCTTTGAAACCATGAGGCTGGTCGGCAGTTTGATGAGGATGGAAGTCCCCTGACCCAGCTTCGATCGAATCTCGATCGTGCCTTGCAGGTTGCGGACGTTGCTATAGACCACGTCCATTCCAACTCCGCGGCCGGATACGTCGGTGACCTTTGCCGCGGTCGACAGTCCCGGCAGGAAAACTAGCTGAAACGCAGCGTCCTCGGTCATGGCAGATGCCGCTGCTGGCGTCAATAGACCCTTTTCAACGGCTTTCCTCTTCAGAGCGTCGGGGTCGAGCCCCGGCCCATCGTCTTGCACCTCAATCGAAACGCTGCCTGCTTCCTGCGCTGCTCGCAGGGTCAGTAGCCCGGAAGAGCTCTTCCCATTAGCCCGGCGCTTCTCGGCCGGCTCAAGTCCATGGTCGACTGCATTGCGAATCAGGTGAACCAGCGGGTCGCCGATCTGTTCGAGAATCGTCTTGTCCAGTTCAATTCCCTCTCCTTCAATGACCAACTGAACTTCCTTCCCGAGAGACCGAGCGAGGTCGCGAACGAGTCGCGGGAAACGCTGAAAGACGGTCTTCACCGGCAGCATGCGAATGGACATGACGCTCGTCTGGAGTTCGTCGGCAATGCGGGAGATGCTGGATCCGACATCTTTCAGATCCTTCACAACGGTTGCGCCCTCTGCCCCGTCGTTCAGCTTTCGAATGAGTAATGGAATTGATCCGCGAGCAACCAGCAGTTCGCCAACCACGGTCATCAAGCGATCCAGCTTGACCTGATCGATTCGAATCGTGGTGGGGGGCACGTCCTCGCGCCGGCGGTCAGGGGGAAGTGTTGTGCCGGGTGGCGCTTGGGTTGCAAGATCGGGGGCGTGAATGACATCTTTGTTTGGCTGTAAACCCTCCAGAACGGTACTGACGGTCATAAAGGCGTTGCCCAGTTTCAAGCGCCCTTCGCGGCCCACGGCTTCGCCTGTTCTCGCCGCTGTATCCAGGATGTGAAGCTGTTGCTCCAACGGCACTTCGAGGTTCGTCCAGTTTTTGTATTTTGCAGCAGCTAAGAAAGTCTTGAGACCTCGTGTGTAGGTCGCAAAGACAGGGTCCGTGGGTGCGAGGTCGTCTTCCATCCTCCGCAAACAGTCCGCGATCAGCTCAACACACTGGGACGCCGTGTTGAGAAACGCGGCTTCTCGCACATCGATAATCGGAACAGAGGGCGTGATGTCGATCTGGACTCCCAGTCGCTGGAGCAATTCCGGCGAGACCGGAACGGCTGACCCGTTGGGAGTAAGACTTCCCAGCAGAGAGCGGATTGCGTCGCACGTTTCCAGCGCGATGTGAGTCGCCTCTTCCGACACTGGTCCTACCGCGACCCCTCGAAATGAATCGAGAAGCGACTCCAGGGAATGGGACACTCGAAGCAGCGCGTACAGCGGATGCGTACCTGTAAGGGCGGCGTCTTTGACGTAATCCAACAGCAGACCTGTATTGCCCTTTATGCTGTGGACTCCACGGAAGAGCGAGTCGAGAACATCCCTCGATCCGGGCTCCCGCTCCAGCACGAGCGCGTCCCTTTCAATTCCATCAAGGTGATCTTCGGACTCCAGCACGAACAGCTCGAGCATCTCTGGCGGCACTGAGCCGAGCAGGGCTACCGAGGAGTCCTGGTCTTTGTGCAGCCGGATACGCACGTCGCATTCGTCCTCGACGAAGACGAACACGTCCCTGATAGCCGCCTCGTCGCAGGCGGTAACGAGCAGGATCTCCCACCACAAATAGCAGTGCTCGGCCTCCAAGGAAGGCAGCAGAGGCACCTCGTCCGCATGGACAGTAATATGTGCCTGTCCCAGCGCGCGCAGGTCATCGAGCAGCGTAACTGGATCGGCGCCAGAGTAGAATATCTCGCGCTTAGGCTTGAAAATAATCTCGAAAGCGGCGCGGATTTCCATTGGCGGTTTCGATTCCGCGCTTGGATCAGCATGCGAATTCTCGGGCGGGGGCAGCAATCGGGCGAACAAGCCTGTAACCTCCACTTCACCCGATACGGCGTCCCCTTCCGCCTCCTCCTCGAGAATCAGGCGGATAACATCGCACGCCTTGAGTCCACAGTCGATCAATTCGGGAGTGACAGCCAGTCGCCCTTCGCGCGCAAGGTCAAAGGCCTCTTCCATCTTGTGGGCGAAGCGGGCGAGATGCAGGTTGCCTGCAGTTGCCCCCGATCCCTTGATCGTATGAATGGCCCTGAAAACACGGTGTACCAGCGATAAATCGCCCGGCCCCTCTTCCAGGATCAGCAGGGCGCAGTCGAGCTCAATCAGCAAATCCTGGGCCTCTGCCCTGAATGCACCGCGCATTTGCTCCATAACATCGATCGGCACCATCATTCTCCCCCTTTCCCGCCCGGCATCAGCGCATTATCTTCTTCACGACCGCCAGGAGCTGGTCCGGGTCGAAGGGTTTGATAATCCAAGCCGACGCGCCTGCTGCCTTGCCCTCTTGTTTCTTTTCCGCACTCGATTCTGTAGTTAGCAAGACGATTGGGACAAACTTGTATTGCGGCATCGTTCGAATCCGACGGGTGAACTCCAGGCCACCCATGTTGGGCATATTGACGTCGACCAGGAAGAGGTGCACCTCTTGGCCGCTGAGTCGGGATAGGGCATTTGCCCCATCCGCGGCCTCGATAACCTCATAGCTGGCGCCGCGCAGCACAAGCCCAACCATCAGGCGGAGACTGGCCGAATCGTCTACTGTCATGATGTTCTTCACGAGCACTCCCTAATACTGAGCAATTCGCGCCGCAGGCCGCAACGGTCCACCGCTCCGGCGAAGACCTCCGATGGGTTATCGAACGAAAGTCCTGGGACCGTCTTGCGCAACGAATACAGGAGCTGCAGGATACAAGTGTCGATGTCCTCCAAGCCTCTCGTTGCAACTGCCACGGGTGTGCAGTATTCCAGAATTTCGCTCAGCTTGGCGGCAAGATCGTGAGCGTGCTGGACGGTAACCGAGCCTTGGAGATTCAGAAGGTGTCTGCCTTGCTCGGTAACAATAGAAAATGGCATCGCTTTCCCCCTCTTAGTTGGCGATCAAAACCATGCGAATGTTTTCGATCATCATTTCGGGCGAGCTGGGCTTAACAATGTAAAGATTTGCTCCTGCCTCAAACCCCTTCATTTTTTCCCTCGCTTGGCTCTCCGTGGATACGATGATGATGGGAAGCGCGCTGTACTTCTTGTCGGCGCGAATCCTGCGTATGAACTCGTAACCGTCCATGTTGCTCATATTGATGTCACTGAGAACCAGGTCGCACGAGTGCGTGTACAACTTCTCCAGCCCGTCACTTCCGTCGACCGCAGTGACCACCTGAAAGTCGGCCTCTTCCAATATGTAGGAGTGGTAGTTTCTGACAAATTCAGAGTCATCCACGATAAGAATCGTTTTCTTCGTATTCACAGAGCTACTCCTTTACATATACAAGGTGGTTTTCAACTCGCTTGAGCTTGAATGCCGTCGTCACGCGTCCAATCGATTCAGAGTGTCCCAGGAAGACATAGCCCCCAGGATTGAGCGCGTTGTAGAAATGATCGACAACCGACTTTCGCGAAAGATCGTCAAAATAGATCAGGACATTGCGGCAGAAGATAAAGTCGAAGTTACGCATGGTACGCAGCGCCATCCGGTCGTTCAGGTTGAGGTGAAGGGGTTCGACCAGCGCTGCAGTCCTTCGCCGCACAGCGTACTCATCGCCTTCCGCGATGAGGTACTTTTCCTTGTATTCCTGTGGAACATCGTTGACCGACCTTTGCCCGTAGCGTGCAGCTTTCACTTTACGTAACATGTTCTCGTCGATGTCTGTCGCCATGATCTTGCAATCCCACGACTGTGACTGAGGAAAGACCTCCTGCAGAATCATCGCCAGCGTGTACGCTTCTTCACCCGATGAGCAACCGGCGCACCATATCCGTAGTGACTTCTCGCCGCGGTCCTGCTTAGCTGAGAGCACTTCCGGCAGGCAGCAATTGGCGAACCCCTGCAGTTGCTCATACTCCCGAAACATATAGGTCTCGTTGGTTGTTATCAGGTTCGCCAAAGCTTGCATCTCCAGGCCATTGGGGTCGGCATAGCTCACCAAGAAGACGTAGTCCGTCGGGTCGTCCATGCCCAGTGCGGCCATGCGCTTCGCAACCCGTGTCTTGAGGAAGTAATTCTTCTTGTCGTCGAAATGCAGCCCCAACTTGCGATAGATCTGCTGGCCCAGCTTTTCAAGGTGTTCGTCGGAGATGGTTTGATAAGGCGCTCTAGTCAGCAAGTGAGGGCCTCCAAGACTTCTGCATCGGTCTCCTCCCGTGCGCGCAAGGCAAGCACACGCTCTATCCCTGGCCGTTCGCTCATGCCAATGGCTTCTGCCGCCGCGAGGCGAACGAGGCGCTCGTTGCTGGAGAGACAAGAAACGAGAAGTTGGAAGACGTCGTCACGAATGCTCCAAATGCCTAGAACCTGCACAGCCTGATAACGGCTCGGAGGATCTCCACTCTCAACCATTGCTAGCAATTCCGACAGCAAGCCCTCGCCAGCGTCAAGCGATCGGCAACGCCGATGAATTGCAATGAGGGTGCTGAGAATCGCAGGACGAAGGTGGGGCCCGCGTACGGTCAATAGGTCTGCAACTTCAGCGAACTCTCTGGCGGATCCCAGCGCAGCAACGGCCTTCAAACACGATGCCAACTGGAAGTCCGGCAGGGTCGCAAATGTTGGGAAGCACCGGCGGATTGAAGCCAAAGAGGATTCATGGCCAATTCCAACCAGAGCCTCGAGACAGGAAGAGATCAGCATGGGATGCGCGCCGGGCTGAAGAAGGTCTTCGATCTGACTTCGGAACGCCGCTGCCCGTATCCTGCCCAGATTCTCCACGGCTGTAATCACGACGTTTTGGTCCTGGTCGGAAAGGGCGGCAGAATAGATTTCTTCAGTGCCACTGGCGCGAATCCCGCTCAAAATGTCCAGGACAAGTTTTCTAACGTTCTTATCGCCATCTCGCATGGCAGCGTTCAGGAAGGGAATAGATTGCGCTCCCTTGTTGCGCAACACCTCTACAGCCTGGTTGCGAATCTGAGGATCTTCGTTGAGCAGCAACCGGATGGAGCCCTCGATAGCCGTGTCCGAGTCGATCCGGATCAACGCCTGAAATATGATGTCGCGAACTGCCCTCGAATTCTCCTTGCCCAACCGTTTCAGGAGGACTGGCACCCCGTCTGGGTCATTCAGGTATCCGATATCTTCCGCAGCGTAGATACGCTCGGCTTCGTCTGAGTCATCCAACTGTTTCGCGTACTCTTTGAGACCGGTCATTGAATTGTTCTCCTAACTGCCTTCAGGATCTCTCCCGCGACCTGGTGACTGGGAGCAACCACGCATGCTCCGCCTCTTTCGATGGCTTCACGGGGCATTCCGTACACCACCGCCGTTTGCTCGCTTTCGGCAATCGTGTGTCCGCCGGCGTTCTTGATCGCGACCATCTGGTCGGCACCGTCGTCTCCAATACCGGTCATGAGGACGCCGACGGTGTCAGCGCCGTAGACCTTCAGGACCGACTCCATCATGACGCTCACCGAGGGCACGAATAGCGTTGCCGGTGTCGTCGGAGTCCGAATTACGATCTCTCCAGTCATCTTGCGGTGCAAACACAGATGCATCCCACCGGGCGCCACATAGCAGATGCTTGGCTCCACGGCCATCCCTGAGCGCGCTTCAACGACCTTGAGTGAGCAACTGTCGTCAAGGCGCTTGGCAAATGACGCGATAAAGCTAGGTGGCATATGCTGCACCAAAAACACGCTGGCGGGCAGATCCGCGGGAATCTGCGGCAGCACCTCTTGAAGTGTCGCTGGTCCCCCCGTCGAGATCCCGATGGCTATCGCTCTCTTCCTGACGATGTTCCCGAACGTCGCGCGCGCCGGCGCCTGGTTTGGCTGCCGGCGTGCGCGGGTGCGTTCGGTGCGGTCAACGATGCCTCGGCACGCCGCGGCTTTGAGCTTCGAAATCAACTCGTCCGCCACCGCGCCCAGGTTCGATGAAACTGTGCCATCCGGCTTAGCGACAAAATCGAAAGCCCCCAACTCAAGACACTCGAAGGTGGTTGTTGTTCCCCTCTGAGTAAGCGATGAAACCATGACAACCGGGCATATTCTTTCTTGCAGGATTATTTGCAGTGCCGTGATTCCGTCGAGCTTCGGCATGTTGATGTCCATAGAGATGACATCAGGCCGTAGCTCGCGGGCCTTCGATACTGCGTCCTCGCCATCACGTGCGAGTCCCACCAGATCAAAGTCGGCCGAAGCCGCGATGATGCGTTTGAGGGTCTGCCGCATTAAGGCGGAGTCGTCCGCCACAAGTACACGTATCTTTTTCATCGGGTCTGGGTAATACGGGGGCCGAACGAGCTGGCCCCGTTTCAAGCTGCGTGATTGACTTCAGAAAGGTTTACCAGCTCTTGCCGGGAGAGAATTCTCTCCACGTCCAGGAGAACAATCATTCGCTTGCCTGCATCCACCTTGCCGATACCGGAAATGAACTGCTGATCGATCCCAGAGCCAATTGCCTCCGGCGGCGGCGCAATGTCCTTCCTTGCGAGATTCAACACCTCTCGCACGGAGTCCACCACCAGGCCGGTCTTTACGCCAGCCAAGTCCACGATGATGATGCGCGTGCGGTCGTCGGAAGACTTCGCCTCCAGGTCGAATCTCTTTCGTGTGTCCAGCACCGGAATTACCTCTCCGCGCAGGTTCGTGACACCCTCGATAAATTGCGCTGCGTTCGGCACCTTAGTAACCTTGCCCAGGCGGTCGATTTCCTGAATTTGCGAAATCGGGACACCGTACTCTTCCGCCCCAAGCATGAACGTAACGAGTTGAACCTCGCTCAGTCCCTGTGCCTCAGAGCCCGCTTTTTGAATCTCCGCGACCTTTTTCTGCTCCGCGCCACGGTGAGAGGTGCGTTGAACATCCCGCAGCTTTTGGTCCTTCATCAAGCTGGAAACATCCAACACCATGATCAACCGCGAACCATCCTCAAGTTTGGCAACCCCGGAGAGTTCCATCCCGCCACTCGACGTGATGAGAGGCGGTGGTTCAATCAGGTTCTTCGGCACGTTCAGTACCTCGTGAACATGATCCACCACCAACCCCAGGACGAACCCCCCGGAGTCCACAACGATGATGCGCTGGTCCTCATGGATGTTCTGAGCGATCTGCTGCTCGAACCGGCCCAAGGCGTCCACTGTTTCCATTCCTGCGGAAAGAACGTCCTCGCCACAGGCGCGCGCCGCTTCTCTGTCGCCGCATTCTTCATACTTCGTGCGATCCGCAATCTGCTTGAAGACCCTTTCGTTCAGCGTTCGCGCCTTAGCCAGGTCCTCCATCAGCAACTGGCTGGAGCTGTTGGTTTCGGCTATCCATTTCCGCAGGTTCTCAGTGACCGAACCATGCATCTTGAAGTGCGAGTTGCCGGCCAAGGACTTGCCAGTCTGTTCAATCCAGCTCTGGTACTCTTCACGCAGCGGCCGGCAGCTATCGGCAAGCTCCTCTGCGAATGATCGTTGCTGGAGCAGTCGACGCAGGTCGATGACCGGGAGAATCTGTCCACGAACGGTGAGAACGCCTAGCACGTAGTCGGGGACGTCGGGAACCTGACTGGGAGTCTGCACGCGCAGAATCTCTCGGACATGCTCCATCGAAAATGCGAATTCCTCTTTCGCGATGCGAAAGGTAACCATCTTTTGGACTTCAGCATCTGCGGCCTCAGACTTGTCCGGCGTCTTGTCGGTTGCAGCTGCGCCGGGAGTTGCATTCATGCCGATCGAGGAGGCCGACTTGCGAGTAACGCCGATGTCGCATACGTGGGACGCATTCAGGGCCATAACAATGCGCTGCCCGTTGTCCAGTTTCACAACCCCGTCGAGGTAGTCCGAGCTGGTTCCTCGAATTGCCGCTGGGGGAGGTTCGATTTCGCTTCGCAATACGCGCGCCACTTGCTTGACACGATCCACGCGCAATCCGGTCTTGACGCCCTCGATATCGACAACCAGAACGCGGGTGCGGTCGGTCTCCTCCGCCCTCTCCATGCCGAAACGTGTGCGCATGTCGATGACTGGCAGTACAACCCCGCGCAGATTGGCAATGCCATCGACGTAGGCTGGCGTGCGAGGGACCTTCGCCATCTTGGGAAGGCGAATGATTTCCTGTACCGACATGATGTCGAAGCCGAACTCTTCTTCCTTCAAGAGGAATGTGACAAGTTGGCTTTCTTCCTTCAGGCCGGAGTTTACCTCTATATTTTCTGACTGCATTCCGAATCTCCTTCGAGTTGCGCTCTGGGTAGAGGATCTTTCCCGATGCTGTGGTTTTTGGCGATGGCTTTCAATCTGTGGCCGTTCTTAGAACGAATGGCCACAGATGATGGTGTGGTGCTCTCTATGGTTCGGCGAAAGATCTACCCGTTTTGCAGCTCATCCGCTTGCGACGCGATATCCTCGATGGCCTGAGCGATCTCCTGGGCTGCCTTCAATGCTTGCTCGGAAGCCGAGGCTGCTTCAGCGGACGCGCGAGAAGTTTCCTCCGCGGCCGTCGCGATTTGCTGGCTGGCTTTGCCTGCCTGTTCAAGTCCGGCTGCAGCCTCACCCGACGCTCTTGCAATCTCCCGAATATCCGCAACTACCACCTCGGACTCTTGCGCAATCCGATCGAGATTCGCCGTCGACGCTTTGGTACGTTCCAGTTCGGCCCGCCCCTTGCTTCCCGCTAGTTCGATATCGCCGGCAACCCTGGTGATCTGCGTCTGAACATTCTTAACGAGGTCCTTGATGCGGTCGGCGTTTTCGCTGCTTTCGTTCGCGAGGGACCGGATGTCTCCAGCCACTACCGAAAAGCCGCGTCCATATTCTCCGGCTCGTGCCGCTTCAACATTTCCGTTGACTGCGAGCATTTTGGTTTGGACCGTCACCATCACAATGGCATCGACGATCTTGTCGATTCTGCGCGTGCGCTCCTCGAGTTCCAAGACATTCTTGGCGGACTCGGCGGATGCGTCGGCACTCTTTCCGACGTTGACAATCAGCGAATCCACATTCACCTTGTTGCTTGCGAGGAGTTTCTGTGTGGCGAGAGCCTTCTCCACGCTTGATTCGGAGCGATCGGCCATACCCTTTGCGGCATTCCGCATTTGTTCACCCAGGACGTTGGAGGCTTCTGCCGCCTTAGCCTGAATGCCGGCCGCCTTGTTGATCTGCTCGATTGCGGTCGAGATCTGCTGCGAGGATGCCTTCAGTTCTTCGGCGTTGGTGGATAGTTGCTCGGCGGTGGCAGCCAGTTCCTCTGCCGACTTCTGCGCGTTCGTCGAGGTCTTCAACGCCTCGGCCGTTTCGGCTAACGAACGGGCCGCATCGCTCATCTCTGAATACGCTTTGGACTGCTCCTGTGTCGATTTCTGTGCTTCCTCGCAGGCTGAGGTGGTTTCCTCGGCGGCCGCAGCAATCTCCTCAGCACCCTTTAGATATGTCTGGGCGTCGCCTAGTGCTCCTGCCGCATGTTTTTGGATTTCGGCACAGTTTACTCGCACCTCTTCGTAATCGACAGCGATCTTGAGCAGATCCTGAGTGATTACCTTCGACTTCTCCACTTCCTCGCGGCCCTTCTTCCCGGCTGCTTCCGTGTCTCCGGCTACTACTTTGACCTGGTTCTGAATCTCGTTGACGACTTCCTGGATGCCGCGCGCGCTCTTCTCGCTGATCTCAGCAAGATTGCGCACTTCGTCGGCCACCACAGCGAATCCCTTGCCGTGTTCCCCTGCGCGGGCAGCTTCGATTGCGGCGTTCAGGGCCAATAGGTTGGTCTGGTCGGCGATTCGCGTCACTGCATGAACGATTTTGCTGATCTCCTCTGACTGACGCTCCAATTCGCCGATCTTCTTCGCGGATTCGAGATTTGCCTCAGCGGTATCGCTGACTCCCCTGATGAGGGCCTCAATGTCCAACGTCGTCGACTTTGCCAGCGCAACCACATCGTTCACCCTGCGTAGAGATACTTCCGCACGATTGTTTGCGGTGTCGGATGCCTTCTCTATCTGGTTGATAGCTGCCCGCGATTCTTCCGCTGCAGCCGACGCTTGGTCGGCGCCTGCGGCGATCGTATGCATCGTCTTTTCCATCTCTTCTACTGCTCCGGTAGCCTCGGATATCGCGCTGGCCACCTCATCGGTCGCAGCAGACAGCTTCTCTGCCACCGCCTGTGCACGGGCCATGGTCCGGGCCCGCGCCTTTTCGTCAGCCATTTTCTTGGCGGATAGGCGGTTCTGGACGAGATCGTCTCCGTGCCCGTTCGACAACGTCGACGAGTTCACAGACGGCGCCGTGGAGCTCTTTTGCGGTCCAAGGCGGTTCGTTGCAAGGCGGCTTGGCACGTTGGCTGTGCCGTTGGTGGGTGCGTTTGTTGTGATCATCCCTATCTCCGGAGGTCGGGTCGAGCCGACGGGTTGGTCTAGCTTCAATTCGGTAAAGGAATCGGGCTCTCAGGATTCATGTAACCATCCCAGAGGCACGGCATTCCTGCGGAATCATTCTTTTCAGGCTGGATGCGCTTCAAGGTGGGAGCACAGCGGGCGTGTTCAACTCAGCATTCTCATCTCACGCAGTTTCGGTAGCAGTTCAGAGGCCGTTCTGTTAACTCTTTTGGAACCACACCAAGTCGCCGCTTGACTGAAGGAACGAAGTGGTGGGGCCCGATACGCTCATCTGTTTCTCATGTATTCCAGCCACTTCAACAGCACGATAGCGGCCTCTTGACACCGCTCCGTATTCAGCAGTTCGTGACAGATATTTCTCCCTGATCGCACCGGAGCATTTGTGCCGACCTATTGCAGCCTCTCGGCGTTGAACGTCGCCTGCCCCTTCTTTCTGTATGCGCTCTTAGCCGCATACATGGCTATGTCTGCAACACGCAAGAGACTCCCCTGGAGTCTGCCCGTCCTGTGGGTAAATCGCCATGCCGATACTGATCGATGGATGGAATGTACCCTGGGATATCCAAATCGGCTGCTGAACTTCCGCGGCGATACGATGACTGATCTGTGACGCATCTCGTTCGTCCTGGATATCCTCCAACACGACAACGAACTCATCTCCCCCGAGTCTGGAGGCAGTCTCATATTTCCGTATTGCAGATGCAAGGCGTAGTCCTACGACTTTGAGGAAGAGATCGCCGGCGTCGTGGCCATTGGCGTCGTTCAGTGCTTTCAGGTTGTCCAGATCAAGAAACAGCACGGCAATGAGTCGACCGCCCCGTTTGGCGCGAGACAATGCCTGGGCCAGCCGGTCCATGAGCAGTCCGCGATTGGCGAGACCTGTCAACATATCGTGTTGCGCATTATGCGCAAGCCTTGCCTCGAGCTCTATTCGTTCGGTCACGTCATTCTGTATCCCGACATAAAGCGTGATGTCTCCCGCGCGGTCCCGGATTGGCGACAGATGAAGTTCGTTCCAGAACGGGGTTCCATCTTTCTTGAAGTTCTTGAGGACAGTTCTCACATCGCGGCGCTCCCTGAGAGCTTGGCGAAGTGATCCCAAGCCGTGCTGCCCTGTCTCGCCGGCTTGCAGGAAGCGACAGTTTCGGCCCCGAATCTCTTTCAGGACGTACCCTGTCAGTTGCTCGAAGGCCGGGTTCACATAGATAAGAGGCATGTCGGGATTGCTTACGTCGCAGATGGATATTCCGTTTGCCACCGACTCAAATATGTGCCGGACGCTGCTCCAGTCCGATCCGAGAAGACTAGCGATCGCGACCCGAGGATCGTTCTTGATGGTTTGCGGAAAAAAGGCCTTCAACGTGGGCGGAGTTGCGATAGAAGCGGTAGTTGGCTGGAGGGTAGCGACGGTGAGTTCTGAGGCCGGTTGCAGACTCTTCGACTCACTGATGTCCTCTGCGCTGCCGTGCCACTCTACGATGCGGCCATCGTTGTCGCGATGTGCCTTTCCGCGCGAGCCGATCCAGAGCCACTCTCCAATTCGAGTGCGCACGCGATATTGAATATTGATCGGCTCGCCAGTGAGCAGCGAGTTTTCTACGGCAGGCATCACGGCTGCCATATCTTCGGGATGCATGACTGCGTGAAAGCCTGTATTGGCGGTCTGCTGCGGGGTCTGTCCGGTGATGTGTTCCCACATCGGACCGATCTCAAGGTTCATACCCTTGGAGTCCATGCTCCACGGTATATGTGGGCTCAGCTGCATCGCATGGCGATAACGCTCTTCACTTTCGCGGAGAGCTTCTTCGGTACGCTTGCTCTGGGTCACGTCAATCACGGCAATTGCAATGCCTATGACCTCTCCGGCCTCGTCCCGCGCGGGCTGGTAGGAGGCGCTGTAGGTCAGGTCCGCTTGCCCGGGACGCGGCGGGGGCTTTCTGACTTCGGAGTCTGTGACAGCCTCACCCCTTAGGGCGCGGCGCAGAAGGGGCTCGATGTCGCGAAAGATATCCGGGTGCACTATCTCAGCGACAGTATGGCCAAGGTGGTCGCTGACGGAATGGCCGTTGAGATCGGCGAGGCGCCGGTTGATATTGACGTAGCGGAGGTTCTTGTCGACGAAGCAGAGGCCGGCTGGCGCGCAATCGTAAACGGCCTGAAGGTTGGCTACCTGTTGGGACAGCGGTCCGTCAAGGTTGATTGACGAAATCTCTTTCCAAGGGCCGGCGGTTTCCGGCGAAGGCGCGTGTCGACGAATTGCGATTACGGATGGGAGGTCTTCGGCGGGCAGAGGCCTTCCGAAGTACCAGCCCTGACCCAACTCACAGCCTAGCCTAAGCATGATCTGGGCCTGTTCGCTGGTCTCGATTCCCTCGGCAACGGTTCTTAGCCCAAGGCTATGACCCAACCCCACCACCCCGGCAACGATCTTTCGGCTATCGCGCCTGTCGATCATCGAGCTGACAAAGCTGCGGTCCACCTTCAATTCGTCGAACGGAAGCGCCTGGAGATGAAGCAGGCTGGAATAGCCGGTACCAAAGTCATCCAGAGATAACCTGCACCCCACTTCCTTCAATTCCAGGACGATGGCCGCGGCTTGATCCAGGTTGTCGATCAAAGCACTTTCGGTAATTTCCAGGACCAGACGGGTAAGGGAGAACCCGGTCTCTTCAGCGGCTTTGCGAACCAGTGCTGGCAAACCCGGGGTGCGCAATTGCACCGGCGAGATATTGATCGAGAGCGTGAGTGGTTCAGGTATGGACCTTGCTGCTTCAAACGCCTTTCGCAGGAGTTCCAGTGTCAGACTGTGGATCCAACCTTGCTTCTCCGCGAGAGAGATGAACTGGTCCGGCAAAACGAGGCCGCGCTGAGGATGATACCACCGCGCCAAGATCTCGAATCCCGCCAGTTGACCGGTGCGCAATGCGACAATCGGTTGGAAGTGAGGAATGAATTGGCCCAGTCGAAGACCTTGCTGTGCGCTCGCGGCAGAATCATAACTCATCAACTTGCTTGATTCTTCAAATGTCCTCACGTCGTCGCGGTACCTTCAGTAGGGTAGAGCACAGCTAATCCGATCTAGCATGCGCTTTAATGGGAGACATCGGCGAGCCTCCCATAACAACGATATCTGTGCAGACCTGCGATCCATGTGGGCTGGCGCACATAACATGTACAACTTCCGTCCCGACGCAGCTCCGGAACCGATCACCCAGAACTACCGGCTGCCGCAAGTATCCATCGATGGCCAGCTTCGCAAAGTCATTGCGGTGATTGAGATGCGGGGCGGCAATCATGCCAAGGATATTCGCGAGTATGAAATCACTTCCTGCAAACGCCTCACAAACTGTCAGGGCCTTATCAGGCATTCCGGGTGCATTTGGACCGATCCGACTCGATGGAAGAGCCCGCGCTGGATACGGAATCGAGCATAGAACCTAAGGGAGCCGCTAAGAGCGGCACATCTCGGCTTTACGTAGAGGCCGAGTCTATTCCCCGGAGACGCCGAGAAATTGAGACTAGAATCAAAGGTAGCTGCTTGCACTCTAGTGCGACGAAAGAGAAAAAGATGTTCGCAGGAAAAGTGGATTGGATCGTCCCATCCGGCGCTGCAATTCAGCGGGAAGTGGGGGACAGTTCTTCCAGTGGCAATAACAGCGAAATGGCGTTCGCACGCGTCTATGCAGAGGTTCTGGATCTTTCCGACGAGCAGTGTTCTGAGATCGGGGTATCCAACGGTGGGCTCGACACTATTGTCGATACCGAGGAGTTGCTGGCAACCTATGATTCCAGCGGGCTACACGCTGCAACCAACATGGGCTTAGGCGCTGGCGAGCGCCACGCTAATGGCACAGATCGCGATGCCGGACTCAACCTCAGCTACTTCGGAGTGCGGTATTCCGGCAGCAGCATGGATCGGTTGACATCCCAGGCCAGGGAAGCTCAGTTCGGGTCTGGACCGTCGCAGGGCGCAAAACTCCAGGCGGCAGTGGCTAATACACATGCGCAGCGGAATGAAAACAGTGTGCAACCAGCCAGCTCGGGTGGAGATCTGGCCCTGCCCTCGAACTCCGCCGGAGCCTTGAACAAAACTCAACTCTCTACATGGATGGATGCTCACGCGCTTTCTCGCTCGAGCCATCATTGCGCGATGTATTGTCGACTAGGGCTGGAGGCGGGCGGCATTAGCACAGAGGATCGTCCTCGATCAGGTGATGCAGGAGACTATGGCCCCTTCTTATTGAGGCATGGAGCGCAAACGGTGCCACAGGATTCGTACGTTCCCCAAGTTGGCGACGTGGTCGTCTTTGATAAGACGGATCAACATCCTTATGGCCACATTGAAATGTATGATGGCCACCACTGGGTGTCGGATTTCATGCAACATAGTTTTTCTCCGTACCATGATGAGGTCAGTACTCCCACCTTTACAATTTATCGCCTTGCGTAGGGTCCCGATATCGGCCGAAGCGGTTGCGTCAGAGGGGCCATGAACGCGCAAAACTGGTGTCGTACGTTCGTCCTCTCGGCTGGGTTCGAGGGCGGGACTGGATATGGGCTATCTCTGCCCTCTACCCCACCCTGTAGATAGTCGCTTCAGTAACCGGACAGGACGCGCCCATCTGAGCGGCATGTATTCATGCCGATGCAAGCGTATCCTGATCGTCAAGCAGTGATTTTGGTTTGAGTGAGTGAGAAGTTGACCACACTAACGAACGCCGGCCTTGCGGCTAGTGCCAGAGGGTACAGGTGGCTGCCCGCTCCCCTCAGGGGTGATTGAATGAAACGCCATTTCGGCATTTTTATTGTGATCGTTGGGTGTGTCCTTACTCAGCCAGCCTCAGCGAGCGATTTAGTCATTTCGCGTGCGGTGTTGGAAGATGCGACTGGCACCCTGACAATTGCCGATGTGGCGGGGCGCGTGACCGCCCCGGCTGCACCAACACTCTCCATGAACAGCACGGATTCCGTGCATTGGCTGTGCTTGCGCGTGCGGGCACCTGCCGAAGGCAGCAAGGTTGTGCTCTTCATTCGTCCCACTTATCTAAATGAAGTGCGGCTTTACGAGGCCAATTCCGGCAATCCGTTGACCTGGGAGACGCGAGTCACTGGCAACGACTACCCCTATGGCGATCGCGATCGCGCCAGTATCTCCCTGGGGTTTGTTGTCAACGTTACCGCTCCCGAGGCAACTTACTATCTTCGCCTCAAAACGAGGAGCCCAGCGCAGTTCACTGTGGAAGCGCTCGAACCGACCGAGGCCGAGAGCAAGGACCACCAGCGCGACCTGGTGGAGGTGTTTTTTGTCACTGCCATGCTCTGCTTGCTTTTCTGGGCGATCCTTAGCTATCTTTTGGACCGGCTACCGGTCGTGGGCCTGTTTGCTGTTCATCAGGCTGTTTATACCCTGTTCGGCGTCGTCGCCACCGGTTACCTGGCACCCTTGTCTCCCGCCAGCTTTCCGACGCTAGTGGATTGGGTGAACGCCATTCTTTATTTGGCCATCAATTTCACTACCCTGCTCTTCTGCCGCGAGTTATTCAAACCCTATGAGCCGCCGCCGGTGCTGATGCGCGGACTTAAGCTGCTGCTCTGGACGTATCCCGTTCTGCTTCTGGCACTCGCCCTGGGCTACAACGCACCTGCGATAAACACCAACGCCGCGCTCATTAAGATCACTTGGCTGTATTTTGTCGTCGTCGCCTTTGCCCTCCGCGCGGAAAGTACTCCACGCCGGCGTTTCATGCGGGCATTCTTCGTGCTTGTCTTGATGAACAATACGGTCTTTTGGATCGTCAGCCGCAACAGTCTGATCGCTTCCAGAATCAATCTCAGCGCTATACAACAGCTCATCGTCGACGGTCTGATCATAGGCGGATCGTTTGCGATAATGTTGCACGCGCGCGCACGTCTGGCCCGGCAGGAGGCGCAAGAGACTGCACTGAATTTGCTTCGAGTACAAGGGGAATTGGCGGTCGAACAGGTACTAAAGAGGCAAGCAGAGGTTCAACCACAAACAGACTTTCTGACCGGGCAGTTGAGCCACCGCCGCTTCGTTGAGTTGGCTGAGCGCGAACTTACGCGTGCAATCCGCTTTCAGAGACCGTTCACATTACTGGTGATCGATATCGACCACTTCAAAGCGGTCAATGACACCTGGGGGCACAGCGTAGGCGACGCAGTTCTACAAAAAGTGGCGCGTTTGATTCGCAATACACTCCGTGAGGAGGACGTGTTCGGCCGCACAGGTGGAGAGGAGTTTGCCGCTGTAATCGTTGAAGTAGACAGAGATGGTGCCATCGAGGTTGCGCAAAGACTTTGCTCGACTGTGGCGGATGCCATGATCGTCGAACCTGAGGCAGGACGCATCCAGATTACCCTCTCGATCGGACTTTCTCAGTTGAAGGGGCGAAACATCCCATTCACCAGCTTGCGCAATGAGGCGGATCGAGCGATGTACGACGCCAAAGAAGCTGGGCGCAATCGGCTCGCAGTCTGTGAATAGGTACAAGGGCAGGGGTGAAGTGCAAGCATTCGCACTGTTGCCGCCGTCGCTACACGTGACCGCCGCAGGAACCCTGACTGGCGGTTCCCCGGTCGTGGAACATCGTGCATAAGAGTTTTGTGGACAGCAGCAGGAATTCAGAAATCCGATCGGGCACCGAACCCGCGACGAAGTGAGGTTGGAACGTCATCTTCTCTCAAAGCGTCACCAGTTCATACTGATCATTGCCCATGTGCAAGGTCTTCATGTATTCAAGCTGGTGCAATCCGCTACGCGACTCGATTCGTTCCATCATGTCGTGCCGTTGCAGTTCAGGTTGAGCGTAGATCAAATCAATGGAGGCCCTGTCGATGGCCAGAATATCCCGTGAACCGAGAATCCCGATATCGTTACAAGTGGGCTTCACTCCATGCGGATCGCAATCGCAGTCCACGGAGATATTCTTCAGGACATTGATATAGGTGATGTGCGAACCAAAGTGTTCGGTGGTCCCTTTGCCCGATTCGACCATGCGCTCCAGAAAGAGCGGTCCTTTGGGCCACCCTTCGCCGTGAATCTGCCGCTTGCCCACCTGTCCAGACGCACAACCAATGCCGATGTTCTTGAGGGATCCGCCAAAGCCCCCCATTATATGGCCCTTCAAATGTGTATAGACGAGTAGGGATTCGTAGTTCAAAAGGTTTTTACCCACGGCGATCTCAGTGAGATGTACACCCGGAGTAAAGGGGTGTTCCGTCAACATGGGTGATGAGTACTTATCAAGAAACTCGCGCATACCCGGAATCGGGAGCGTCGCATCGCCGTCGGCGTCCATGATGTCGACTGGGCAGAAACTGAATCCGTTCGTTTTCAGCGTCTCCCGATGAGTTGCCGTGTTTTGCCTCGGACTGGGATAGAGGACGTTGCATTCCACGATGGTGCTGTTCGAAATATGAGCCTGCAAGCCCTTGATCAATTCAATAGGTAAAAGGTTGGGGCCATGCGGTTCGCCACTGTGCAGCTTGATAGCAATTGTTCCGGTCATGCCCTCGCTGATTTTGGCGTAGATCTTCAGCAATCCGCTGACGCTGATATCCCGAGTAAAAAACACCGGAGATTTATCTTGCTCCACAGCGGCGCTGGCGAAATTGCTCGAGTCGATTGCGGCAACAACGCCCGGTGCGATCGCACTACGACGCTGCATTTGGCTGTCCATGTTTGTGTCCTTTCAGTAAGAGACGAATTTCAAAGCTCAGCCGATCAGCGGTCGGTTAGCTTCTCCAAGGCTTCCGGATACCGGTGTCCTTCAACCGAAATCTCATAGACCTGACGGAAGCGTCTCCGCTGGCTCCGCAACCGACGTGTCGGCGATTCGTTCCAACGGTGCGACAGCGCAGGATTCCAGCACTTGGACTTTGCTGTCCTAGTCAGTCAAGCTCGAACGAATCGCAGATCATGCTCCGAGGGCACCACATCCGCATAAGCGCTGCAAGGAGGCTAAGGGGTACACAAGGTCTCTTTCAGAGTTGGGTAGTCCGTATACCCCTTAGCCCCGCCTCCGTAGAGTGTCGCTGGTTCAGGGGAATTGAGCTGGGTGTTTTCGCGAAAGCGTTCGACTAAGTCGGGATTTGATATGTACGGTCTTCCAAACGCGACCAGGTCAACCGCGCCATCCTCAATTCTCTTGTCGGCCAGAGCGAGGGTATACCCGTTGTTTGCCAGATAAGTACGATTAAACTTCCTGCGAAGAACGCCGAAATCGAAACTTGGATCGAAGTCCCGCGGACCGCCGGTCTGCCCTTCAATCACATGGAGGTAAACTGGCCTGAGTTGGTCAAGCACTTCAATCACATGGTTGAACAGGATCCTTGCATCGCTGTCATGAACGTCATTGGCTGTGCTCACCGGTGAAATCCGCACGCCAACATGGTCTTCCCCCACTGCTTTGATGACAGCCTGCATGACTTCGCTCAGGAAGCGGGTGCGGTTCTCAACGGAACCGCCATACCCATCGGCTCTCTTGTTCGATCCGTCACATAGGAACTGGTCGATGAGATATCCGTTGGCCGCATGCACTTCAACCCCGTCGAATCCAGCCGACAAGGCTTTCTTCGCCGCGGTTGCGAAACCGACGACGATCTCTCGGATTTCATTGGCTTCCAGGGCGCGTGGTTCAGAGACATCGGCAAATCCACCATTGACAAAGGTCTGAGCTTTGGCCCTGATCGCGGACGGCGCCACGGGGGACCTCCCGCCAGGCTGCAAAGACGTATGCGAGATGCGGCCAACGTGCCACAACTGAAGAAAAATCCTTCCGCTGCAGGTGTGGACGGCATGGGTTACTAGCTCCCAACCTGCTCTCTGGGCCCCGGTATAGATGCCTGGCGTCCCAGCGTAGCCCTGCCCCTGAGCGCTGATCTGGCTGGCTTCTGAAACGATGAGGCCGGCGGAGGCCCGTTGCGCGTAGTACTCAGCCATAAGCGGAGTGGGGACGCCGCCCTCAGCCGCACGATTTCTCGTCATAGGGGCCATGACAATCCGGTTCGGCAGGTTCAGGCCCCCTAGTTTGTATGGTGTGAGGACCGCTTCTGTACTTAGCGTTGACATAAGTGCTCCCGGCTACACATAGTGCTTTTGCTGACGTGCGGCCCTCAAAGCATCATCCGCGATTCCATGGTCTTTGGCTGTATCGGAATGCACAGCGCCCAAGAGGCAGATGTCAGTGGTGTTCGATGGCCTTGATCTTCGCCAGCCGTCTTCGTTCTAGGCGTTACGCAGGAATCCTTCGATCGCAGCAAACCGTTGAAGTGAACTCTGATGATCGAACGCCAATTCCATGGTGAGAGCGTGGCTGAGGGAGTGCCAAGCGACAGCTTGAAGGTCGTCCGATGCTACAGCTGCGAGTTTGGACGGGAGTCGGGTAGACCAGACGGTATCGACAATCTGGCCCCGCGGGTCGCGCTTGGGGTCTGATTGGACGGTGACGAGCTTCATGGAATCGGCTGGAACTTCAAGACCCGTCTCTTCCTTGAGTTCGCGCGCTGCGCATTGTTCAAGAGATTCGCTGCCAGGATCAAGGAAGCCGCCGACGAGGCCCCAAGCATTCGCGAAGGCCTGGGACTTTTCTCCCCTCTGGCCAAGTAACACGAAGACTATGGCGTTCGTGAGACAGAACGGGATTACTGAACTTGTGATGCCGTCGATGGTCTTATATAACATGTAAGTCCCCTGGGATTGGCTTGTCAGATCGTTTGAACTAAGTTGCCCACACTGAATCATCCGGTCAGACAGCGACATAGTTGTTCTGTGCGATATGCTCGATGGCAGCGTCAGGAGTGGCTTCGCCGATGTTTGCCAGCCTTTCGCGCTCGACCGCTCCCTATACAACACCATCTTTGTGTCTTTGTCTGTAAGTGAATCATCGGTCATGCCATGGCGCGACAAAAAGCGCTCGGCTAAAGGGTGGTCTCTTGATGGATAAACCGATCTCAAGTGCGTTCAAAACGATTGTAGTTTTTCTTGCGTTGCACCAGCAGACAGCTTCAGCAGACAATAGTCACTGCACCCCGGTACGCCTACGCGACGGGCTTGGGCAGCTCATTGAGGAAGGCAATGAGAGTAGGCAGTGGGGGACTGGAAAGGGAGATGGCATGGAGGTTTTCGGGCGTGAATTCGTCGATGCCGAGTGTTTCCTTGATGGATGCAACGATCACCCGCAGGTCATAGACGGGCTCGTAGATCGGGATCATGGGCTTTTTCAGTCCAGTAAGACCCCATACCGCCATCATGGCGGTGCGGACTGACGTCTCCACCGTAAAGATCACGTCGCCTGGCAGTTCGACAAACTGCCCGATGAAGGCAAGATTAACGCAGCCTTCAGGAACGACCTTCGGGCGGTCGCTGATCTTGCGCGGCATGAACTGGCTGGTAATGTAGGGCATCATGCACGTCGACACGGCACTATCCGCGAGGATGCCTTCAGTCTTGTCCTTGAGCCCGCAGTGGTAGAGCAGTTCTGCGAACATCTCCGCGCCTGTGCACTCGCGCATCGGCTTCTTAATGAAGTTACCGACCATATCGCTGCATTGACCAAGGCCCACAGAACATTGACATCGGCAGGTTGGTCGGGGAAGTACTTGCTGTACAGGACGAAACTGATCTTCCAGCTTGAATCGACGATCGTAATGGCCCCGCCCGTACCGGCTCGATCGCCAGTCTTCTTCTCGATATAGTCGAAGAAAGTTGGGTCGGCGGTGATGGTGGGGAAGAAGCTCACCCAATTCGATTGTTCAGAGTGTGAAAGGAAGGTCTCGGGCCTGCCGAATTTGGGATCGCACGCTGCCAAACTTTCCCAGACGGTAAAGCAACCGCGATCTGTTGTTTGCCGATCGAACTTGGCCACGGTATCTTTGTCGCCCATATCCGAGTTTTGCGTCAGCGAGCCATTGGTGAAGAACACGAGGTCGTCGCGCGTCAGCTTTGCTTGATGAACGCCGGTGTGATCGCTAAGCGTCAACTCAGTGGCGAGGGTCTCGCCTTTGACCTCGCTGGTAGCGATATCGGTGACGGTCGTTCCCGCACGGAAGTGGACGCCGAGTGACTTCAGCCACACGTGCATCGGCTTGATGATGGAGCGTATTCGTTGTATTCGGTGTGCAGGATTCCCCTGTGCCACACCATCCCGTAGTCTTTCATCATGAATCGCGCCATATAGCGTTTGACTTCGATCAGCGAATGGTATTCACGGAACGCGAGCATGCTGCTCCAACACAGCCAGAACACCGAGTAGACGAACTGCGGAGTGAACCAGTCGGCGACCGTCTTCATCTCTATTTCGCTTTCAGGAGTTAGCTGAAGGAGTTGCATTCTCTTGGCGTCCTCGCCCGACATCAGAGGGCCGGAGTCGTCATAGAGCCCTCCTTGCTTTTCCATCAGTCGATAGTGGCAATGGATCGGCTCTCGGACGTTCGCCCGATGGCTTTCGTCGAGGATCGTCAGACCAAGGGTCTGCAACGAAGGCACCTTGGAACAGACGTACAGAGGCACTCCATGTAGGCCTCAAGTTCCCGTTCGCCGCGGCTGGTGTAACCGATCTTGGCATTTCCGGCCGCATCCATCGAGCCGCCCATCAGGGGCAAGCTGTCGTAAATCGTCACATGATGGGGCACGCATGCCGGCGTCGCTGACGAGAAATGCAGCGGCGGAGAGTCCGGCAATGCCGCCACCGATGATGTGGGCGCGCTTGTCTTTGATTCCTTTGGGGGGGAGTTCATTAACGCGATCGTAGTTTCTCATGTGGTAAATCTCTCGTGTTCACGGTTCGCGGTTACGGTCGATAAAAAGTGCCGATGGTCCGTCGGCTTCAGTTGGTGGCAACAGCGAATGTCGAATTGAAGGCCGGCAATTCAGACGAAAACAAAGCCTGTTTGTAAAGTGAAGCTGCTCTGGCAAAGAGGTCACGGTTGTCGCGAGCTGACTGGTTGCCGTTGGACCGTAAATCGGACAATAGAAGTAGTTTGATGGCTTGGTCGAGCGTCAAGGGCGCCCTGCTGTACCTTGCAGAGCTCACCCCTACCACCGTGACGAGTGACGGGAATTATGCCGGCATCAGATCGGCAACCCAGTAGCCATCCCGATCGTAGTAGCCGTAGAGGCCCGTCTCATATTCGCGCGTGACCGCACCGTCATCAACATACTCAGGTGAATTCTTGATCTTTTCACGCGACAGGTCGACAACAACCTCCCGCTTATCCCAGCTCACGCTCGCAATCCATTGCGGTGAAACCAGGATCTTCTTCCCTGGCCAGAAGTTGGTTGTCGCGACAATTAGATAACGAATTGCCCATGTCTCCTCATCAATGATGAAGTCTTCGACGTGGCCGATTTCACCGTCCGATGCGACGATATGGTAGCCCGTGACCTCGTGGGTGCTGCGAAGACGACGGTCCCAAGGTGTGCCGGTCAGTTCCGAGCCTACCCACTTGCTGCGGTTCCGCTCCAGATACGGATAGTATCCCCACGTATAGGGTCCATACCAATAAGCTGGATATCCATAGTAGTTGTAATAGGAATCCTCAAACTGCTGTGACACCGGAGCGTCCGTATCGATCGAGGGACTGTCTTCGATTTGCCTTTTCGTGAGAGCGAGCGAGACTGTTTCATCGACAGGGTCGATTGCACTCATGGAATAGGGCGAAAGCAACACTTTCCTGTCGCTAAGCCAGCCGCCTGTTTTGGCTATAAGGTAACGAATCGACCAATACTTGTCGTCGAAATAGAACCCCCGGGCAGATCCGATAGTCCCGTCGATGCTATCAAGTTGATAGCCTTTCAGCTCTTCCGCTTTAATTAACATCAAGCCTCCTTGGGATAACCCCTACATGAGGACTTCCATAGACGACCACATTACTCTTAGGGCAATCCTTGCCGCGGTGCTCTTCTATACAGGCAGATGCAATGTGCTTCATCTCGACGCCTGAGAATAAGCGGGATCGGCTATTTGCGAAGCCAGCGGCAATGACACACTCGCATGGCTGCTCTGGTATAACCAGACGCGCAAGCAATCAACCCTGGCCTACCTCAACTCCATCAGTAGTGGAATCGAACAACGCTGGCAATCGCAAGCTGACCAGGCGGCGAAAGCAAAACAGGCTATGGAAAAGCAGTAAAGCAAAATGCGCTTTCCAACTTTCCCACAGCCACTACGACTGCGAACCCTAAACACTTATGAGATATGGGATTCTGAGGGCAAGGAGGACCCCAACATCCACGTTGGCTTGCTACACTTTTACCGGCGCTTGCCAGCGGTCGTAAATGCTGGCGCCCGCGTAGCGGGCCTTTGTCCCCAGTTCGCGTTCGATCTCCAGAAAGCGGTTGTACTTAGCAATGCGTTCGCCACGGCAGGTCGAACCGGTTTTGATTTGACCCATGCCGGCGGCCACCGCTAGGTCTGCAATACTGGTGTCGTCCGTCTCTCCGGAACGGTGTGAAATGACCGCACCATATCCGTTTTCACGAGCAATCTGAATGCATTCCAGCGTCTCCGACACCGTGCCGACCTGATTTAGCTTGATCAGAATGGCGTTGGCGATTCCGTCCTTGATGCCCTGGCGAAAGATTGTAGGATTCGTGACAAAATTGTCGTCGCCGATCAACTGGATGCGGCCCCCGAGATCCTTCGTCAATTGCTGCCACCCTGCGCGATCGTCTTCGGCAACCCCATCTTCAATGGCCCATATCTCGGGATACCGATCAAGTAAGTTCTTCCAAAAGTCGACCATCTGCGCCGGTGACTTCCTGCTCTTGTCAGACTTATCGAAGACGTAAGTGCCGTCTTCAAATAGCTCGCTGGTGGCAGGGTCCAGCACAATCACCAGATCCTTTCCCGGCTTGTACCCCGCCTTTTGGATCGCTTCGAGAATGAGTTCGATGGGCTCTTCGTTGGACTTCAATTGCGGCGCAAATCCGCCTTCATCGCCGACCCCAGTGTTGTAGCCCTTTTTGTGCAGAACAGTCTTCAGAGCGTGAAAAGTTTCAGCCGCCGCCCGCAATCCTTCACTGTAGCTAGGTGCTCCAACCGGCGAAATCATGAATTCCTGAAAATCCACATTGCTGTCCGCATGGCTTCCGCCGTTGAGTACGTTGAACCACGGCGCCGGAATGAGATTGGCCGAGGTGTCTCCCAGGCTGGCATACAGTGGCAAGCCTCGGTCTTCGGCTGACGCTCGCGCTACCGCGAGGGAGACACCGAGAATTGCGTTGGCTCCGAGGCTCGCCTTGTTCGGCGTCCCGTCGAGTTCGCAGAGTTTCTTGTCCAAGCCCCTCTGGTCGTTTGCGTCAAATCCGCGGATGACGCGTTGAATCTCCCCTTCCACGTGTCCGAGTGCTTTCAGAACCCCTTTGCCGCCATAGCGGGCCTTGTTGCCGTCCCTGAGTTCGACAGCTTCCCGCTTTCCAGTCGACGCACCGGAAGGGACTTTTGCCGTCGCTTTCACACCGTTCGCTAGGGTTGCAGTCACTGCAAGGGTAGGATTCCCACGGGAATCGAGGATTTCTAGGGCTTCCAGTTTTGTAATTTCCGACATAATGATTACGCTTTCTCGACTGCAAGGTGGTCACCTGTTAGGACCTCGATAAGTTACAGTTCAACGGCGGTAGAAAACCAGAGTCAACTAAACTCGTATCATCGCCTTCTCCAATCAATGCACGATCATGACTGGACAGTATGCATACTTCAGTAAGCTCAGTGTTTGAGCCCAACATCTCCTTTTGCTTGGCCTGGTCGCGGATTGAGACAACTTCTTGCGGGCCACCGCCACCACATCTTCGAGAGGCCAGCTTCGCAGGTCCATCTGCCGTTTGCAAAGCCCCCACCAGATCGTTCGCCGGTCATTGATGGCTTCCATTCCCTCTCCAACCCAAACCTCACGCCGCGATCCTTTCCAGTTTCTCCGGGAACGGGATCAGGATCGAGACTCCGTGAATCGCGATCAGGTTCTGCCGCCGGAACTGTCCCAGAATACGGGTCACGGTCTCGCGGGCGCACCCGACGAGGCTGGCCAACTGCTCATGCGTCAGCGCCATGGTGAGGCGCATCTCCGGCTTGCCGATCGATTCGGCAGTTCCCCACTCCAGCAATACACCCGCCACCCGAGCAGCTGAAGACTCGGAGAGTGCCAGGCGGCGGACGTCGAGGAATGCTGCTCTGTAAGCCTCAGACAGCGTCCGGGCCGCCAGCAGGCTCGCCTCTCCATGCTTGGCGAGGAAGGAACGAAAGGGGTCCCCCATGACGCTCCTGAGGATTGTGGGGCAGATCGTCTTGGCAGTGACCTCGTATCTTGATCTCGATACGACCGCGCTGAGTCCGAGGATGTCGCCGGGCGCAGCAATTTTCAAGAGCAGGGTCCTATCGTCCCGCGACGTACAAGACAGCTTGACCCGCCCCGAGTGGAGCAGGAAGACCCGAAGGCCGGGGGTGTTCTCGTGGAATAGGACTACCCCGCAAGGGATGACGAAATCCACGCTGATGGCTTCCAAATCACCGCGTGCCGCTGCACCCAGGGCGCTGAATGCGCCGGCCGGGGCCAGAGATCTAGGCTGCATTTGGCTGCGGCTCCGCTGCATGCTTCCGCTCCAGTACATGCCGATGCGCCAACCGATTCGCCATGTTGGTATGCACAAGATCGAAGATCTGCCCATGCTGCGTTGTCCGCTTGGTTGGGAAGCAGGGGCAAAAGCGCCAACCCTCCTCTGCCATCCGAGGTGCCACCAGCGTGGCCAGCACCTCTCGTTCATTGCATTCGCGGTACACGCCTGGGATTGAGTTGAGGGTTTCGAAGACAGCCTCACAGACCTCATCGGGAACCTCGTCACACATTCCCTGGCAGAGCTGCATCGTTCTCATCGGGTCGGGCCTCGTCTTGGGCGCTTCAGGGCTTGTTTGATGCGAGGTGATTGCATGGCGCATGGGTTGCCCCCTGGTCGTGGCTGTGCCACCACAGTATTCGGACCGTGGGGTACTGTCTGGTCTCTTTCGCTCACCAGCGCGCATTCTTTGCTGGCCTCGCTGGCCTGATCAAGATGTCTGAATCCCACGGGGCATCTCCCGCTGGGGATCGTGCCTTTCACGGCGCACCATAACTTTGCGCTGGGTGGCGGCACATCGTTGTAACGGGTGGCGGAATTGATTGCATCCAGCAATTCCAACCGGGAACTTCAAGAGCTCCGATTTTGCTGTTGAGCGTCGCTCCGCTTTCTTAGCCGCCGCTTCCTTTTTCGCCGGAGGCCGCCTTCGTGGGCCGCGTACTGGCATTAGTGGCGTCCGTCTGGAGTCATTGCAGGGGCGGCGTAAACCCCCAAATCGAATTTCTACTGCCTCAACACGACTTGCATCGTGGCCTTTAGGTTAGATCCTTGAGATCCGCGAGCAAGTCATTTCTGGTGTAACGCTGCCGACCTCCAGCTCTTCCACACCCTCTCGGCCGGGCCGGCCGTCGGTTCTGCCGCCACTGTTCTCGTCTCCACCCTCGTCTGGCTCACCACAACCCTCATCACCCCCGACGCACCCCACGTCGCCGTCATCCGCACGCTCACCGCCTGCGCCCTCGCCCTTACCCGGCTTGGCCCCCGCTGGCACCGCATCGAACTCGTCTGGCTCGCCTACACCACCCTCGCCTGCGTCGTCGCAAAACTCCTCTTTGAAGACCTCCGCCAGGGCCACCCCGAGTTTATCGCCGCGTCCATTTCCCTTACGCCGTCACCCTAATCCTTGTCCCCCAACTGGTACGGAAATCCTCGAAACAATGGCCCGGGACACCGTCCACAAGCAGATGAATCCGCCGCAAACCCTCAGAACGCGACGGAAATGCATCCCATTGTGCGAAACGTGCAACTTACTGTGTAGCAGAACGGCGCCGCTCTGTGTCCCGCAACGCGGACGTTAGTCCCGGCGGACGCCTAGAATCGTTAAAGATCGATACGCCCGTAGCGGCGGTACTGACGTGCTGACGACCCTAAAAGACTTATCCGGCGCCCTCGACAACAACCTGCTCGTTCCCTGCTTCCAGCCCATCGTAGAGTTGCGGACCGGCCTGCTCGTGGGGTTTGAAGTTCTGGCGCGCTGGCAACACCCTGACCACGGTCTGATTCTCCCCGCAAACCTCATCTCCCTCGCCGAGCAGAACGGCCTCGCGGATGCCCTCATGCACCAGGTCTTCTCGAAGGCATTCCAGGAGGGTGCCGAGTTGCCGGAGCCGCTGACCCTGTCCGTGAATGTCTCGCCCTGTCAATTGCGCGACGTTGAGTTGCCACGCCATATCCGCGCTCTCGCCGCCGAGGCGGGGTTTCCCTTGACCCGCTTGCAAGTCGAATTCACCGAGAGCGCCCTCGTCGACAACATCGAACTGGCCCAGTCGATCACGCAGGAGTTGAAAGCCATGGGTTGCACGCTGGCGATGGACGACTTCGGAATCGGATACTCCAGCCTGCAGCAGCTTCAGTCGCTCCCGTTCGACACCCTCAAAGTGGATCGGAGTTTCGTCCGGTTAATGAATGACAAACGCAACAGCCGCAAGATAGCCGCCGCCGTAATTGGTTTGGGCCGCAGTCTCGGAATGACCACCATCGCCGAAGGCGTCGAGACCAAAGAGCAGGCGGAGATGGTGCAGTTTCTTGGTTGCGACATGGCGCAGGGGTGGCTGTACGGAAAGCCCGCACCTGCGGAAGCGATACCCGTGATGATCGCGGCCGCACCGCTAAAGCTCGCATCGATATCGTCAACTCGCAATGGAAAGAGCAGCTCCGCATCCTGTCTCGAAGCGATTCCCACCCAACGTTTCGCACAACTCCAGGCCATCTACGATGGCGCCCCCGTCGGCCTGGCCTTTCTCGACAAAGACCTCCGCCACGTCAGCGTCAATCGTCGCCTGGCGGAGATGAACGGCTTGTCCGTGGAAGCCCTCATCGGCAAAACCGTCAAGGAGGTTCTCCCCGGTCTTTTTTCCATGATCGAACCCTACCTCCTCCGCGCATTGCAGGGCGAGGAAATCGCTGACGTTGAGATCACCCCGCTTGCCAGAGCTGGAGGAGAATCCGGCAAGACCAGGCTCCTGTTCTATCAGCCCGCCTTCGACGAAGCCGGAGAAGTGATCGGCATCTCAATCTCCGTCACCGACATCACCGAGCGCAAGCGAATTGAGAACGCCCTCCGCGAGAGCGAAGACGAACACCGCCAGATGGTCGAGCTCAGTCCCCATATACCCTACGTCCTCGATTCTCACGGCAACTGCATCGCCATCAGCTCTCGCTGGGTGCAGTTGACCGGATTGAGCAAGGAACAGACCTTCGCCGGTGGGTGGGTGAATGCAATCCACGCGGAGGATTGGCAACACACCGTACAAAGCATCCGCAACGCCGTCAAAACCCGCAACTCAATCGATATGAAGTTCAGAGTGCGGAGCGTCGACGGAAATTGGAGATGGATGTGGTCTCGCGCAACTCCACACATTGCAGAATCGGGCGAGGCAGTTCGTTGGTACGGCGTCCTCGAGGACGCCGACGAATACACAAAGAACGCGGACTCTCTACGAGCATTCAAAGAGCACCGCATCGACCTGGATACATCCCCGGACGACATGCAGAATTGCCCTCTGCGCAAAACCGTCTTGTCCGCAGGTGACGAAGACGCTACGGCCTGCGCCACTGCCTGAGCAACCGCGATCCGCAGCCGTTCCTCAAGCCCGTCTGCGGTACCGGATCGCAAACTCATAGCCTGCATTCGGCCGAAACAGTTGCGCCACTAGCCGCAGCCTCTCCGCCAGCGCCTGCGGAGCCAGCAGCGGAGATTCTCGTCAATTGAGAATTACTCTGCAGCGAAGATGGCAGTTCGACCACCAATAACAGAACCCATCAGCCGAATAGTTTCATGCAAATGTCTGCTTTCGTAGATTGCTTATCTACGCGGCGATAGTGCCAGTGCGCTCTGCTTCAATCAGGGTATAGTTCCCCAATTGAAAATATTTAATACGCCACCGCCGTCCCAGGCATCTGATTTGGTTGTACCACTAACCAGGAGATGTTCGATGAGCGCTTCCCTATACAGAGTTCGGCGCGCCTTTTTGGGCGGAATTCCGGCCCTAGCCTTGGTGTCTTTACTAACGAGCAGCCTTCCTGCAGCCGCCCAAATCGGCGGTCAAGGCGCCATCTCTGGAACCGTTCAGGACCCCACTGGCGCCGTAATCCCCGACGCGACCGTCACGGCCACTGACGTCGGCACCGGGGTTCCGACCACGCGCACCAGCAGCGGCAGCGGTTATTACCTCATCTCCCCGCTCATTCCCGGCGAGTACAAGATCACCGTCACCGCCGCGGGGTTTGCTACCCTCCAGCAGGATCACGTCACCGTAGACGCCCTGCAGACCGTCGGCTTCAGCCCCAAGCTCACGCTCGGATCGACCACAGATACCGTCACCGTTACCGATGCGCCGCCCGCCCTTGAAACGGAAAACGGCACCCTCAACATGACCATGGAGCAGAAGGAGTACACCAATCTCCCCCTCACCATGAGCAACGGCCCACGCAACCCCACGTCCTTCGTCACCCTGATGCCCGGCGTCCAGAGCGGCGGTCGATCAGGCGAGTTCTCCGGCTCTGGCTCGGCCTCCTACCTCGATGAGGTGTACATCGACGGCATCCCGGTCACCGCTGCGATTCAGCAGGGCGACAACCGCGCGGTCGCGTACACACTCGCTCCCGAGGCGATCGAGCAGTTCCAGGTGCAGACTTCCGGCTCGCCCGTCGAGTTTGAAGGCCAGGGCATGCAGAACTACGTGGTGAAGTCTGGCACCAATAGCTTCCACGGCGGCACCTTCGCCTTTGTCCGCAACACCATATTCGATACATGGGGTTTCGGCGGCAAGGTCAGCAACACGAACTCGCTGACGGGCCTTCCCGTCAAGCCGGTTGAGCACCAGATCGAGTGGGGAGCCTTCGGCGGAGGCCCCATCATCAAGAACCGCCTCTTCGTGTTCAGCTCGTATGACAAGTACTTCTACCACTCGACCCCCAACCCCACCCAGTACACCGTGCCCTCTGCCCTGGCCCGCACCGGCGATTTCACCGAGTACTCCTACCCCGTCGATGACCCGTCCACAACGGCCGCGTGCACCGCAGGCAACGGCGGCGTCAAGTGCCGGAACCAGTTCATGGGCATGAAGAACGGAGTCGCCACCCCGAACGTGATCCCGGCGAGCGAGATTTCCCCTATCTCGGCGGCCCTCGCGGCCACGCTTCCACCACAGAACCTGCCTGGCCTGGCCAGCAACCTATCCACCGCCATTCGCCAGGGAACCAACTACTGGAAGACTGCCAGCCGCGTCGACTATGACATCAACAGCTCGCAGCGACTCTCCGGTATCCTCCTGTTTGGCAACTACGGCACCATTGGGCCGAGCTATACCAGCAAGCTGCCCGTCCCGTACGGCACGACCGAGTCGGTCACTCAGTTCTCCATTACGGCGGATGCCGAGCATACGTGGACCATTACTCCGCAGTTGGTCAACCAGGCTAAATACGCTTTCAACCGCCTTGCCGCGCCCGACGTCAATAGCACCCTCAACACTCCCTACACGGCGACCGCCGCGGGCCTGACCAACCTCCCCGCCGGCGAGGCCGCGAGCGCTTTTCCGGCGATCAGCTTCAGCGGTGGCCTGGACACCCCGCAGTCCTGGCACGCTATCAGCGGCTCGGTCTCGAACAATGAGGTAGTGAACACCTACGTGCTGCTGGACAACCTGCAGTGGGTCAAAGGCAGACACGCATTCACATTCGGCGGCCAGGTGCAGTGGCTCGAAGACAACTACAAGTATCCCAACAACAGCTCGAGCTTCCCCATGACCTACAACTTCACCAACGCAGAGGTCGCTGCCTACTATCCTAAGTCGAACGCCAAGCTGGCCGGCACTATCGAGACTGCCGACACGGGACTCGCGTATGCCAGCTTCCTGCTGGGCAGTGTCAGCTCCTCGACCCTCCAGACCACCTCGCTGCCTGAATCGGGCGCACGTTACAAGACCTATGCGCCCTATGCTGAAGACGACTACAAGGTGAATAAGAATCTCACGGTCAACCTCGGCATGCGTTGGGAGGTATGGACGCCCTTCCATGAGGTGGGAGACCGCGCCTCCTACTTCGATCCCACAGCCACCAATCCCGTCACAGGCAACCTGGGCGCTCTGCGCTTCTACGGCCATGGCGCCAACAGTTGCAACTGTTCTTCCAACGTACCTCTGTGGTGGAAGAACGTGGCGCCGCGTGTCGGCTTCGCCTTCTCGGCGGACAGCAAGACGGTGTTCCGCGGAGCCTATGGCATCAGCTACGCTCGCCAGGCAGCCGAGGGGGGCCATAACTCCGGCGCCCGCACCGGCCCGAGCCAGCAGGGCTTTGCCGGCTCCACTGTTTTGACGGACGACGGCCAGGGTACTGCCGCCTTCTTCTGGGATGGCAAGCCAGCCATCTCCGCAGGCAACCTCTATGGCACCGGCTCCTTCCCCGGCGCAGTGCCGGTCCTGCCCAACACCGATCCCTCGCAGCAGACGGGGTACACCAGCCTGATCAATAGCGGCGCCAACGGCGGTACGCTGGGATATGGCGACCCGGTCGAGGGCCAACGCGTTCCCTACTTCCATAACTTCAGCTTCGGAATCGAGCGGACACTTACCAACTCCACGACGATCCAGGTCAACTACGTTGGCAGCGCCGGCCACTTCGTTCCCGGCCCTGTCCGCGGCTACTGGTCGGACAAGCTTGACCCGCGTTACCTGGCACTTGGCAGCCTGCTGACCCAGACAGCAACCGCAACCACTATCGCCCAGGCGAGTGCCATCATTCCCGGCATCGCGCTGCCTTACTCAACGTTCTCCGGCAAGTCTGCCACCATCGCCCAGGCGCTCGTCCCATTCCCGCAGTACAACGGGATCTCCGATGTCTGGGGCAATGTCGGCAACACCAGCTTCAACTCCATGCAGATCATGCTTGGCCAGCGCACCTGGCAGGGCGTGACCTTCAACGTCAACTATACCTATGCCAAAGCCATCGGCGATGTCGACACCAGCCGCGGTGGCTATCCGCTGCCTGCGGGCGTCGTGGTTGGCTCAACCCAGTCCTATGCCGCAAACCGCATCGACCGCACCTGGCAGTCCAATGCGCAGAAAGAGCGCCTGGTCGTCTACGGCGTCTGGGAACTCCCCTTCGGTAAAGGCAGGCGCTTCTCCGGAGGACCTGCCTTCGTTCGCCCAATAACGACTGGCTGGCAACTCTCGTCCATCTTCCAGTACAACTCGGGAGCTCCACTGCAGATCACGACATCCACTTGCACTTATCCGACGCAGTTCTCTTCCGCCTGTGTTCCCAGCCTGGTCACCAACTACAGCGGACCGGTCCGCCAGAACGGTAGCCTGGGCAGCAACTTCTACGCCGGAGGAACCTCGCCCGTCTACATCAACTCCGGCGGATTCCAGTCCATGAAGAACTTTCCCTATCTGATCGGCAATGCTCCCGATCGCGCCCCGTTCAACCTGTGGGCTCCCGGAACCCACAACTTCGACGCCAGCGTGCGTAAGAGCTTCCCCATCTGGGAGAATGTGAAGTTCACCTTCCAGGCCGACTGCTTCAACGTCGAAAACAAAGTCACCTTCGGCTACGCCTCGACCAGCATCGACTCCACTAGCTTCGGCCAGACCAACCTGGGCAGCGGCAATCGCGACTGGCAGTTCGCCGGCCACATCGATTTCTAAGCCGGCGACCCTCCAACTGCCCGGCCATGCCTGTTCAGAACCTGTTTACTCAAATGGCTTTTACACGGCCGAGGTGTTTTGAAGGACAGCACGCAGCGCAGCTCATCATCTGTATCCCTTATCTAAGGGTGGAACACAAGACCCCCTATGGATTGCCGCGAATTCATCGCGAAGCCCAGATCCTAACACCAAGTGAAGGACGTCGATAGCGAATCCACGATCGACGGTCTCTTTCGTCGCGAACCTGAACAAGTGTTTTTGAGGAAGATATGAACTCAAGAGTGAGCTTTCTTCATCCACGTGATGGACTGATACAAATGATGGATCGCATCTATCGGTATAGGATGACCACCACCTCCGGCGGCAACCTTTCGATTCGAGATGCAAACGGAGATATCTGGATCACACCCGCCCGCGTCGACAAGGGCAGCCTGCGACGGGACGACATTGTTTGCGTACGCAAAAACGGCACGGTGGAAGGCCATCACCCTCCCTCCTCTGAACTGCCTTTTCACCAGGCCATCTACGGCGTTCGGCCAGACCTGGGAGCCATCGTCCATGCTCATCCGGTGGCCTTGGTTGCCTTCAGCATCGTCGGCCGGGTACCGGATACGCGTCTCTTCCATCAGGCTAGCAGAATCTGCGGGAAGGGAGGCTTTGCCTCCTACGCGTTGCCGGGGAGCGCTGCCCTGGGGCAGCAAATCGCCGACGCATTTAAGCAGAACTTCAACTGCGTCATCCTGGAGAACCACGGAGTTGCCGTTGGTGGCACGGATTTGCAGGGAGCCTTCCAGCGATTTGAGATGTTCGAATTCACCGCGAAGACAATCATCAAGGCGAGCCTGTTGGGTGACGTTCACTACCTGAGCGACGAACAGCTTTCCCTGTCGAGAAAAGAACCTCCGCTCTTCCAGGAGTTTGATCGGGGCCCGGTCGACAGCAGCGAGAAAGAAGCTCGGCGTCAACTGGTCGACTTCATCCGCCGCGGATATCAGCAACGCCTGTTGATCAGCAAGGCGGGCAGTTTTTCCGCGCGCTTGGATGACGATTCGTTTCTGATTACACCCCACGTGCTGGACCGCAGCCTGGTAGAACTTGAAGATTTCGTTCTGATCTCCAAGGGCATGTGTGAGCGCGATAAGATCCCGAGTCGCGCGACCCCTGACCATCAGGCTATTTACCGTCGCTATCCTCAGATTACTGCCATCGTCAATGCGTCCCCGGTGAATGGAACCGCATTTAGCGTGACCGACAGCCCCTGCGATTCTCGAACCATTCCCGAAAGCTATGTCTTCCTGCGCGAAGTGCAGAAGATTCCCTTTGGAATGCAGTTCGGAGACGGTGAAGACTTGGCAAGGCGCATGTCTCCGCGTAATCCCATCGCGCTACTTGAGAACGATGGCGTCCTGGTCCTCGGCACTAGTATCCTCGATGCGTTTGATCGTCTGGAAGTCCTGGAATCAACCGCTGAGGCACTCATCAACAGCCGCCCCCTCGGCAAGGTTGCGCCCATGTCTGAACTCGTCATCAATGAACTAGCCGCTGCTTTTTCGTTGGAATGATTGATTGGCGGCTGCCGATTCATCAATCCATCTCAGTTGGCTGTTTCACCTTTGCGAGGTCCGGCTACCTGCTGAAGGAGCGCCCCGCGTCGGAGGTGGCCGAGGCCATCCGGCGAGTTCACTCCGGCCTGCGCGTCATCGATCCCGCGCTCGCCGCCGAGGCCTGGAACGCCGACGAAGGCCCGCTCTCCCAGCGTGAGCGCCAGGTTCTGCAACGCGCCGGAGACGGTCGCTCCTCCGCCGTAGACATGCCTTCTCAAAAACATCAGTCCTGCACGCTTCTGATCTTTACTGCCAATTTCTGCGAAGATGTCAATGTCGAATGTGTTCTTCAACTCCTACCGCACAAGCTAATATTGTGAAAGCGCGCGTTTCCTAGTCGATTCCTTCGCTCCTTTGTCATTGGAGTTTGCCTCACCAGCTCCTTGACGAACTGCCCGACGTGGTCCGACCTCCAATTATTACCTTGCACAACACGCCTGATCGGGAACGAGTTGTCCCTTGGTTGGGTTTTGTCAACACCGCATTTCTGCGGATTCGGTTAGCGTAGTATTCGGGCTGCCTTGCAGGGCGGTCCTTGCGCCATAATCAGTTTCTGGGATCGGTGCTAAACAACAGGAGCCCAAACATGTATTACAGCAAAGGCAACTACGAAGCATTTGCACGTCCGCGTAAGCCGGCGAATATTGAAGCAAAATCAGCTTACCTGGTGGGCGGCGGCTTGGCCTCACTGGCAGCTGCCGCTTTTCTCGTCCGCGATGGCCACATGGCCGGCGATCGCATCACGATTCTGGAGGCATCGACCATTGGAGGTGGCGCGCTCGACGGTGCCGGGAATGCAGAGACCGGCTGGCTGATCCGCGGCGGCCGCGAGATGGAGGATCATTTCGAGTGTCTCTGGGATCTCTATCGATCGATTCCGTCGCTTGAGATTGAAGGCGCCTCCGTGCTCGACGAGTTTTACTGGCTCAATAAAGACGATCCAAACCATACGCTGCAGCGAGCCACAATCGACCAAGGTGAGGATGCCAAGACCGGCATGGACTTCACGCTTACATCAAAAGCGCGAAGGGAGATCATCGATCTCGTTCTTGCGTTGCCCGAGCAGCTATACGATAAGCGGATCAATGAAGTTTTCGGCAAAGATTTCTTTGACTCGAACTTCTGGCTCTACTGGCGAACGATGTTTGCCTTCGAGGAGTGGCACAGCGCGCTGGAGATGAAGCTCTATGTTCAGCGCTTCATTCACCACATTAGTGGTATGCCAGACTTCAGTACTTTGAAGTTCACCAAGTACAACCAGTACGAATCCCTGGTTATGCCGCTGATCACATGGCTTCGTCAGAAGGGCGTCAAGGTGCTGTTCGACACCCAGGTGATGAATGTCGTCTTCGATATTGCATCCGATCACAAGGTCGCACGCCGGATCGAATGGATTCAGAACCGACAACAGGGCGGGGTTGATCTTACCGAAGACGATCTGGTCTTCGTAACGAATGGCTCGCTGGTGGAGAACTCCCAGTGGGGTGACCATCATACGCCTGCGAAATTTGACCCGATCGTTCATGATGGCGGTAGCTGGCATCTCTGGCGAAATATCGCAGCCCAGGACCCCTCTTTTGGAAGGCCCGACAAGTTCTGTACCAGGCCGGAAGAGTCACAGTGGGCCTCTGCCTCGATCACGACGCTTGACCCACGGATACCCGCGTACATTGAGAAGATCGCGAAACGGCCAACCAGGACCGGCAAGGTCGTGACAGGCGGCATCGTAAGTGTGCGCGATTCCTCATGGCTTCTAAGCTGGACTGTTAGCCGTCAGCCCCACTTCAAAAAGCAATCCCCGGACCAGACCATCGTATGGTTCTATGCGCTGTTTACTGACCGGCCTGGAGACTATGTCAAAAAGCCAATGCGAGACTGCACAGGCGAGGAGATCACAAAGGAGTGGCTCTACCATCTCGGCGTGCCTCTTCATGAAATCGACCAGTTGGCCGCCGAAGGAGCCATCACGCGTCCTTGCATGATGCCTTTCATCACTGCCTTCTTCCTGACGCGCAACGGAACCGACCGGCCAAAGGTCGTGCCCAATGGAGTGAAGAACTTCGCCTTCATCGGCCAGTTCGCAGAATCGACGCGAGATTGCATTTTTACAACGGAATACTCTGTCCGGACCGGAATGGAAGCGGTGTATCAGCTCCTCAACATCGAGCGTGGGGTTCCTGAGGTATTCGGTTCCATCTATGATGTCCGCGAACTTATTAAGTCGACGGTATTCCTGCGCGACCGTGAGAAGTTCCCCGTGCCATTATTTGCCAAACGCTGGGTAGAGAAGACTATCATCGGCAGGATGCTGGAGGGGTATGGACTTATCTGAAGCATTTCATGGGGTTATATAGCTTCGGTGTATACCTCACAAAAGGATTGCTGTCGTAGGCGAGATTTTTCGCCAATTCTATCCGCGTCAAAGCGAGGACCCAAGATCGGCCCCCGAAAATGCCGATGTCGCCAGGAGTGATTTTCGATTGATGCAGAATCCGCCAATGAGTGAACCATGCGGCGAGCGCGTATCTGCCACTGGTGGTCGCATCGCCTGCAATGTAGCCTTTTGACCGAGTTCACCAGGCTCGCCGCATCGAACATTACGAAATCGCGTTTTGAGGGATGCTTCCTCTATCCGGTCTCAACTCGGTACCCCATTCCGCTTCGCATCACACAGCACCACTGAGTAACGGCTACCAGAGACTCAACTGAACGGCGAGGAGGTCTACTCTTCGCCCAGGAATCGCTTGCGGACCGTGTCGAGGATATTCTTGGCGAGTTGCACACTGTTTGCGACGGCTGCCTTGGCGAGCGTCCCGAGATATCTTCTTCCCGCGCGAGACGAACGGCAGCAATGATGGAAGCGGCGATGACGAGCGTAGGCGCGTAACGATGGCGCGGAACCGGGGAAGCCGGTGGGACGGGCGCCTGGAAGGGTCCAAGGAAGAATTGGGCGGCAAGATACTGGCGGACGTCGCTGCAGGAAGAACATTTCACGACCTCGTTGGATCTGAAGCGCACAATGGGCACACATGGCGTTAAAGCACGGCCGAGCGTCAGTCGGCGACATGCTCCACAGACGACGAGCCAATGCAAGTATGGCGGCACGTTGTTCTGCCCAAGGTCACACTCGTCTAGTTGTTGAAGGAACGTGGACTCGCCATCGACGCCGCAAGCAAGCAGGCAACGGCCGAGCAGAATGCGATCCCTACTGCGTAACCGGGTGCTCTTCCTTAGCGTGTGCCAAGACAAACGCTCTAACCACCTTTTCGGCCTCTAACCGGTCTAGAGGGTGGAAGGCCAGATCAGGGATTACCTCATAGCCACCTTTCGGCGATAGCATCACCACCGCGAAGCGATTACGTGGGAACACAGGCTCCAAGAGCCTCACCAACTCCCAAGCTACCCCTGAAGTCTTCGTCCTGGCCACCCTGTCCTGCATGTCAAACGCTTTCTAGAGTGACCAAGCAAGCCAACCCCGCACCACAAACCCATTGTAAAGGCGCGGTCGATTCGCGAGGAGAAATCAAATTGAGCATTGATACCGCACGACGGGTACTGGAAGCGATCAAGAAGTACCGTGCCGCCAGCGATGCGGACTCAGGGGACGAAGAAAACGCCGCCGCCAATGAATTGGCCGACGCCGCCGACGCTCACCTGGTGGACGAGTCCAGCAGGTATGTTGCGCTGGCAGAGCTCGTCGACGAGTACCAGTCGGAACCTGACACCGAGACATAGGCTGCAGGAGCACTAAAATGCTAGGTACGAATGGAGATTAGTTATGGAAGGGCTCGACAAAACAGACCCCGCGTTGATCGAAATGCTTAGATATATGGATCATCGGCGGGTGGAAGAGTATGCCTACGGCCGCTGTACGGTCTTCGCGCTAGCCCTACACAACCTGTATCGATACCAAATCGAATTGCTCTGGGGCCAGCCAAAGAATTTGGGGTCGGCTACTATGCCAGCCATTCACAGCGGTCTGCAGCATGCCTTCTGTATTCGGAAGGACGGTTCACTGGTCGATGCACGAGGCTCAGTTGATCGCGAGCAAATCATCACCGAATACGGCGAAGGGCAGGAGCCAAGGTGGCAACGAGTTTCCAAGGCAGAGCTACTCTCGCTTGCCAATCAAGGAAATGCCAGCCGTCCAGATAATGGGGAACTGTTTATTCTGAGATGCTACATTCTGCAAAATCAGGATGTGTACAAGATAGGGACTCGATCTATCGAACCGCTCCGTGACGTGAGAGATCAGTTTGATGTTAAGTCTATCTCCACCCGGATCAACGACCATAACCAGAAGATTATTCTCGCGCAGTCCGAAGCCATACGGGCGGCGGTTACAGGAGAGCCCTTTGAACGCTAAGGCTCACACCCGTACTGAAACGAAGCTCTTAGCGGCCCGCAATGAGTTGGATTTTGTGCGAACGCTTGCCCCAAATGCACTAATGCCGGTCCCCTTCCCGCCAAAAGATCGCGGGATCATGCTTTCGTCGATAGGTGCCATGACGGTCGGGATCATCCGATTTTTCCCGTCCCTGATTGGGCGAGCCAACCTGGAGATCATTGTCGGAGGTGCCGCAGAGCCAGAAATGAGTTCGGTGGCCTACGGAGTAAACGTCATGCGCCACTGGCTGCAGACGGATGAGATAACGTTCCAACTCTGCGGCCTCGGGATAGACAGAGCGTGCGAGCACGTGAGCGGCGACCCGATGATCCTAGACGCGCTGGCCAACACCAACGTCGAAATAGGCATGCTGGCGCATCTGATGTGGAGGCGCCGCGCCGAGCATATCCCTCTTCCTGACTTGATCACGGTATTGCACCCCGGTATCGAATACAGCCGCGAGTGCTGGCTGAAAGACGAGGGGCTGCGAGATGCCGCAAAAAGCGGTGTGCCGGTACTGCTTTCCGCATTTGCAGAACGTGAGATGCGCATCGATCGGATGGCATTTGAGGCCTACGGGTATAAGCTATCCGAGCCATTCCAGCACCGGGGCGCTCCAATCGGCATGCAACCGGACGAGAGGGGAAAATCTGCTGACTCAAATCCTCGATACGGTGCCTGGTTGTATGCCATAACTGGCGTAGACACCAAGCGCTGGCGCCAGCCGTACCAGAAGCTACTCGGGAAGGCTCTCGCGAAAAGTAATGAGGTTTTGCCTTTTGACGGCCACCAGAAGGAGATGGTCTTAGGGTTGCTAAACGCGGGTCACCGCGGGGGCAACGCCTACGCGCGCATGGAGGACGGAGCCAGACTTCAGAAAACCTCTCGCGGAAACAACCACCCGCTGTTCTTCTGCCGTTTCCAGATGCAGACTGTGATGCTTGGCCGACCCGACCTAAACGATTACTACTCGGGGCAATTGCTGCGTTATGGCGCTCCACTAGGGCTTGAGTTTGTCATGCCTTATCTGGCCACCAACCCCGATGCCATCGAGGCGCGCGATGAGGAAGGTAGGACGGTGGTGTTCCATGCCATCGAGCCCGGCGATGCCGATGGGTTTGCCAATACCGATTTACTGACGCAACTGGTCGATAAGGCGAACTTGACCGTGGTGGATGACCAGGCACTCACCGCGCTCCATGTCGCGATCCAACGGCACAACTTGCTTGCGGAGAAGCTTTTGCTAAATGCAGGTGCCCCAATGGTGTCCCCACCGGGCGCACAGGGAATGGTGGAGTTTCTTGTCGATCAACGCGCTTGGGCACAGCTGCAGCGCTTTGTGGTCCAGTATCCGGCCGAGGCAGAGCTGGCGGCGGTAAACCCGGTCCTCGTTCCACTGATGCTGAACGCAGGGGCGCCAGCGCCGTTAGTAAAGCGTTTCCGGGCGCTTGAGCGAGCCGCTGTGCAATCAACCGGCAGCGAGGCAGAGAAGCAGGAACCGCAAGGTGATGGCTTTGCGCTCTGTGCCGAAGCCGCGGTCGATCTGATGCTGACTGGTCACTCACTGCTGCGGTGGACCCGTTCGCTGGATATACGGGAACGCACCAGCACTGCTGAGGTCGGACTTGCCGCTGAGTTGGGCGATGCTGAGTTGCACCGTGCCATCCGTGCTGCAGAGGAGACCGGGGAAAAGCTGCACGGGGCTGTGATTACTCTTTACGGAGCGATGGTGCGGTTGATCGTAAATCTGTTGGTTCCAGACAGCGGAGACGAGTCCTTGCTGGCGGGCGCGCAGAAATATATTCGGCAAATGGAGCGGGCTACTGCCGAAGACGGCTTTGTGGCGGACAATGCGTTCCGGGAAAGGGCTCTCAGGCTCCACAAAGAAAGGCACGAGTTTCGGTATATGGCAGGTGTCGGGACGAACCCTGATTCGGTCGCACCTGGAAAGAAGAAAGCGGCCACTGCGAAAGCGAAGCGGAGCTAACAGTAGTCCCTGTAACGGGTCGCGCGATTGTGTAATCCGAGGACTCAGTCGCGCACCCACTGCCTCACTCACCCAACGCCCATGGAGATTGAGACTTATCTACGCATCACGGGGGGCAAGCTATTTATAATCTGCTATTTAGCAATACTTTGCTAAACGGGGCGCGATTCTAGCGGAAAATAGCCCACCACCTTGGAAACTCAGCGCGTATACAGTGTCTTGCGTTACAGTGTTTACCGATACAGTCAATAGTGTTACAGTGAATGACGTATGAAAAATCCATTTAGCTACGGAAATGAGCTCGGAGCGGGTCAGCTCCTGGATCGTAAAAGCGAATTAGCGCAGGTCGAGCGGACGATACGCGACGGCAGGAAACTGTTTATGATCGGGCCTCGCCGCTTCGGTAAGACCTCCATCCTCAAAGCGGCGGAAGAACGGCTCAGGTCCGAAAATGCCATCGTGCTGCGGTTTGACGCTACCGCATCCCCTACGCTCGAGCTCTTAGTGTCCCGTATTGTGAGCCAGGCTGCGAAAGCCCTTAGCGGGGAGGCAAAATGGGTGGGGGAACAACTTGCCAACTTCTTTTCGATGGTCCGTCCCGACGTGAAGTTCAAGCCCGCTGATGGCGAATGGAGTGTCCAGTTTGGAATCGAGCGGGAGAAACGTGAAAATCCGATGTTCTTCGTGGACGCACTCAATGGCCTTGAGAAGCTGGCAGCAACCCAGCCGGCGGACCGCCCCGTGGGACTCATCATTGATGAGTTTCAGCGGGTGATTGAGTTAGGTGGCGAAACAATCGAGTTTCAGATCCGCGCAGCAATCCAACAGCACTCACGAGTCGGTTATGTTTTTGCAGGTTCAAAAACTCGTATGCTGCGCGAGATGGTAAGCGATCACTCTCGACCGTTCTACAACCTCGGCGATATCACAAATATAGGCCCAGTTCCCAGGGCGGATTTTTCTGCTTTCCTCACTGAAAAGTTTTCCGACGCGGGATATGCTGCGAGCAATGCTGTAGTGTCCCGCATGCTCGATCTTGCGCAAGACGTCCCCTACAATGTGCAGGCGCTCGCTTCCCATTGCTGGTACCGGTTGATCGACGAGGCAGCCAGTGGTGAGGACGGTTTTACCCCTGAGTTTGTAGATGAGACTCTAGCCCTGGTTGTACGGCAGCAAGACCCAACACACGAGGGTATGTGGGGACAACTGACCACGATCCAACAGCGCACTCTCATGTCTGTGGTTGCAAGAGACGGCAAGGGTCTCACTTCCGCGAGAGTATTGGCGGAGGTGGGTCGTGGTGCAAGCACGATACAAGATGCTCTGCAATCCATGGTTAATTCTGAAATTCTGCGAGAGGAAAGATCTGGACGGCAGGTTCAGTATGTTTTTGAGAATCCGTTCTTTTACCACTGGGTTCGCCTTACAGCAATGCAATAATGGGCAACCCGTTGTTGGGTCACCGGGGGGGATAGGGCCTAACGCAAGGAGTTGGGACTTGAACGGGAGTTTGCTAAGTCCCGGCCTCGCCCAATGGTAAAGACAGAGAAACGCCCAGGGCCGACATAAAGGCTCAGAGGATTCAAGGACAGCCCGGAGCGATTCCGGGCATTTTTGCGCTTACAAGGAGTTTCACCCATGATCCCAACACAAGAACGCCCCGGCCAGTACTGGATGTCAGGGGACCGCGCAGAGCTGTGGTTTAGCGAGTCGGGGCCAGAGGCTCCGAAGACTATCGCGTGTCTGACACCTCACGGCGGTCAAGCAATCACCAAAGTGGACGAACTGGAGTTACTCGGCGCGGGTCTGTTTGGCGAAGGGCGGCCGTGCCTGGGTGGATCTGCCAAATGGACAGGAGACTGCTACCGTTATGGCGTTTACTTGGGACACAAGGCATACTCCGGTCCCGCAATCGTCATCCTTCAACATTCGGGCGGAGGCATGGTCGGGCTCCAACTCGACTCAACAACGAGCGCGGAGACGTGGAAGCACCTCGCGGCCACGCTCAGTCCCGAAATGCTCTGGAACGCCTGCCATGAATTGTTTGAGTTTCACCAGCAGGCTCTCGACGGGCAGAAACGCAGCATCTTCGCCGCGTTCATCGAAGGACGGCTGAAGAAGTCGAGAAAGCGGAAGGGCGTCATCTCCGTGACCATGGAGGCGGCCGCTTGAACGACTACGGGATTTTCGGGTGTGTTGTTCTCCTTCTCCTCGTGCCGGCTGCGGCTTGCCTGAACGAATACTACGTTCGACGTCACACCGACCCGGGGGGCAGCGATGGAATCATCCAGTACCGCCTACCATGTGACCCTGACCCGCAATGTCGCCAGGATTATGCGCGAGGGGTTGCACCCGCGGCGCGGGCCGCGATCCAGAAGGCTGGGAGAGTCGCATAGGGCTGTCTACCTATTCAAAGGACGAGAGGACGCCGCAGACGGCCTCGTGAATTGGTTAGGCGACGAACTGCCGGAAGATGAGCCAGTTGCTCTCATAATGGTCAGTCTTCCGACAGGAGCCTGCATCCTCGCTACGACGGCCGACTATGAACTTGTTGTCGCGGACCATATTCCACCTGAAAACCTCTCCGTTATTGAACTCGACTGGTGAAGTTTCTAGAATCTTGGAAAGTGGCGGTGGTATATTTGTACGTGCAGCGTTGGGAATGTCTTCGCCGGGTCCGCACGGGATTTGGGTCTCAGCGCCAAAAGATTGCCCCTTGGGGCATCACAGGAGTCGCAAACCATGATTCGTCGGAAGTACACTGCTGCAGGACTTACCTTTGCCTTTGTTGCGGCCACATCTCTGTCAGCGTCCGCTGCTGGTTTTCCCCACTTTGGAGCAAAGAAGCAGCAGAACGGTCCAATTTCTGTGCGCAAGCTCACTTCGAGCCAGAACGCCCTGGTTGATCGCGCCATCGTGCGAGAGCATGCAGTTGTCGCGGCAGTCAAAGAGCGCTCTCCGCTCGTCGAAACCTATATCCAGAACATGCGACCCGACCCGGTTCTGACTCAGTATCCGGTGACCGATCGCTACTTCCTTGACCGGGTGCAATTCAGTAAGGTCGTTGCGGATCAGGAGTACGAGATCAACCCGGTAACCGCGCACGATAAGGGAAAGCGCAGCGCGGCTTCGGTAC